>Ga0316209_1000080_pt1 | contig 197348 bp, 164 predicted proteins | sample 6monopyrite_MG_FD_204945 | JGI IMG/M metagenome (GOLD analysis project Ga0316209, IMG submission 204945) | Microbial mat bacterial communities from mineral coupon in-situ incubated in ocean water Damariscotta River, Maine, United States -... | ecosystem: Environmental > Aquatic > Marine >... | reverse complement strand
TATTCATGAGCCGCGAGAGGAAACGCCTCGATTCGGTTCCTACTGGTGCTTTGCGGGCGCTGGCCCCACAGTCGAGCTTGTAAGCTCGTCGAGGAAGCCAGTGTTCGCAAAACGCCGGTAGGGGCCGCAAGGCTGGCGTAGCCGGCCGTTCGTGGTGTTTAGTCCGCGTGGTCAGGAATAATGCGGGCCAGCGCTAGTACTCGAGCTCGCCGCGAACGATCTTGCGCGCGGCGGTCAGGAGCTCGGTCAAGCCGCTGCCGGTCGAGGACGAGATGCGGAAGACCGGTTCACCGGCTTGCTGCTCCAGCTCGGCCGCTCGCTCCTCCGCCACGTCGGACTCGCACTTGCTCGCCACGAGGAGACTCGGGCGCTCGGCCAGCTCGGCGGAGTAGCTCTCGAGCTCTCCGCGAATCGAGCGCCAGGCATTGGCGGGCTCCTCGAGGGCCGACTCCGAGACGTCGACCAGATGCAGGAGCACCTGACAGCGCTCGACGTGCTTCAAGAACTTGATCCCGAGGCCCACGCCTTCGGACGCTCCCTCGATCAATCCAGGAAGGTCCGCGATGCAGAGCGTGTCGAAGTCACCGACCTGCGCGATTCCGACTTGGGGATCGAGCGTCGTGAACGGGTAGTCCGCGATCTTCGGCGTCGCCGCGCTGACCCGTGAGAGGAAGGTGCTCTTGCCGGCATTCGGGAGCCCGACCAGACCGATCTCGGCCACGATCTTCAGCTCGAGGCGGACAGCGCGCTCCTCGCCCGGCCGCCCGGGCTCCGCGATTCTGGGCGCCTGCCGAACCGCGTTGGCGAAGTGAGTATTCCCGCGGCCACCATCTCCGCCCTTCGCGAGGATCAGGCGGTCGCCCTCTTTCGCGAGGTCGCGCAACAGGTGTCCGCGCTCGCGGTCGCGGACCTGAGTGCCGACCGGAACCGGAAGAATGAAGTCATCTCCGCGATGACCCGTTCGGTTGCACGGGCCGCCGGGTTGACCGTTGCCCGCGGTGTAGCGGGGCTGGCGTCCGGCATGGAGCAGAGAGCTCTCGTGCGAGTCGGCGACGAGGACGACATCTCCGCCGTCACCTCCGCTGCCTCCCCACGGCCCACCGCGAGGGACGAAGGCTTCGCGTCGGAACGCGATCATGCCATCGCCGCCCTTTCCGGCGAGCACTTCGATCTGACACTCGTCGCGAAACATGGCTACTTCGGCGTTCGGCAACTCGGAGCAAGCGCTCCGAATCTCGCTCCCTTAGGAGACGGCCGGATCGACGTGAACACGTCGTCCGGTCTGGAACCGCACCGTGCCGTCGATCAGGGAGTAAATCGTGTAGTCGTTACCAAGACCGACGTTCTTGCCGGGCTTGTACCGCGTTCCGCACTGGCGAATGATGATGGTGCCGGAGGTCACAGCCTCGCCACCGAAACGCTTCACGCCGCGGAACTGCGGGTTCGAGTCTCTACCGTTACGGGTCGAGCCCTGTCCTTTTTTATGTGCCATGGCTTGGATCCCCCTAGGCGTTGATCGAGGTAATGCGGACCCGCGTGTACTTCTGGCGGTGACCGTTCTTGACGCGCGAATCCTTGCGGCGCCGGAACTTGAAGACGACGAGCTTCGGGCCCTTGACGGCACCGAGCACTTCGCCAGTCACGGACGCGCCGGCGACGAGCGGCTTGCCCAGGCGAACCTGGTCTTCGTTGGAGACGAGAGAGACCTGATCGAAGCTGACTTCCTGGCCGGGCTCGGCGGAGGTCATCGTGTCACAGAGGATCACATCGCCTTCGCGCACGGTGAACTGGCGCTGACGATCGGAGATAACGGCGTACATGGTTCTGGCTGGCCTATTCTTGGACCCGCTGGGGTCGAAATGGGCGGTGCGAGGAGCCCGTCCATCGGGCTTCTCGGTGTCTGGACCGGAAAGGGCGAAGAAGTCTAGCGATGCGGGGTGGGCCTGGGAAGAGCGGAGTCCCGAGCGAACCCAAGTTTTGGAGGAGGGGCTCGCCCTCCCCCGCCCACGCTTCCGGCCTCTCTGGCTCGGAGCTAGCGCTTGCGGCGTCCGCCGGGGCGAACCTCGCGGCCGTCCGCTCTCAGATAGCGCAGGACGCTGTCCTCCACCTGGTCGGGGACCTTGGTGAATTTGAGCTCGCGGCTGTGCTTGGCCTCGAGGTCGTCGAGCTCCTCCTTGGCTTTCGACTGCAGGTAGTCGATCACCTCGGGGTGGGCGCGCACCTCCACGACGGAGAAGCCTTTCTGCGTGAGGGCCGAACCCAACCTGCGCAGAATGGCCTGAGCGCGCGAGCCCGGGGTGCGCTCGCGTCCGGAGCCTCGGCAGGCGGGGCACGGATCGAAGATCAGCTTCGAGAGGCCCGGGCCCAGGCGCTGGCGAGTCATCTCGAGCAAGCCGAACTGGGAGATGCGTCCGACCTTGCTGCGGGCGCGGTCGCCGACGAGCGCCTGTCGGAACTCGCGCTCGACGGCGAGCCGGCTGCTCGAGCGCATCATATCGATGAAGTCCACGACCAGGATTCCGCCGAGATCTCGCAGACGAATCTGACGAGCGATCTCGGGAGCGGCTTCGAGGTTGGCCTTGAGCGCGACATCCTCGAACCCAGAGCCCTCGCGGGTTCGACCGGAGTTCACGTCGATGGCGACGAGAGCCTCGGTCTGGTCGAAGACGATCGAACCGCCGGACGGCAGCTCGATGCGACGCGAGAAGATGCGCTCGAACTCCTGCTCGATGCCGTGGGCATGGAAGAGCGGTCGGGAGTTCTCGTGTAGAACGATTCGATCGACGTGCTCGGGCATGAGCGCCTCGGCGAACTTCAGCATGCTCGCGTGGACGGCCGGATCATCGACGATGACCGACTTGGTCTTCGCGTTGAACAAGTCGCGCATCGTGCGGATGGCGACGCTGGACTCTTCATAGAGCGGAGCCGGGTTGCGTCCCGAGACGAGCCGCTTGCCGAAGTCCTCCCAGACCGCCATGAGGTAGTCCAGGTCGCGGCGCAGCTCGGTCTTCGTCTTGCCGATTCCGGCGGTACGCACGATCACGCCCATCCCCTCCTGAATGTTCAACGAGGTCAGGATTCGCTTGAGGCGACGGCGCTCTTTCTCGTCCTCGATCTTGCGCGAGACTCCGGTGCGCGCCAGCGAGGGCATCAGCACCAGGTAGCGACCGGGAATCGAGATGAAGGTCGTGAGCGTCGGGCCCTTGTCTCCGATCGCGTCCTTCGTGATCTGAGCGGCCACCATCTGGCCCTTCTTGAGCACGTCGTTGATCGCGACTCTCGGGCGGGAGTGGCGGCGCGGCGAGCGGCTGGACTTGGACTTGGAGTTCTTGGACTTCTTGTCGTCGTTCGAGGAGTCGACCGCGTCGGAGCCGGAGCTCCACTCGTCGTCATCCACGCGGGTCGTCAGCAGCTTGTCGAGATTCCAATCGGTCTCGCCGTAGGCCGACAGGACATCCGACGCGTGGAGGAAGCCGTTGCGTCCCTGACCGAAGTCGACGAAGGCCGCACCGATCGGCGCCTCGAGATTGACGACGCGTCCGCGGTAGATGTCGTTGACCAGCGAGGTGTAGCGGTCGACGACCATCTGGAAGTCGATGATGCGCTCGCCTTCACAGACGGCCACCCGAACCTCCTCGGTGTGGTTCGCGTTGACGAGAATCGTCTGCGTACGTTCCGCTTCCTGAGCGGCTGCCTTCTCGGCGGTGCCCTGAACGCGGCGAGGGGTGCCCTCGCGCGTCGCCTTCTGGCGTCGCCCGGCGGTCTTGCCGCGGCCTCCGGACTCCGAGCTCTCGCCGGAGCCATTCAGGCCGTCCAGCTCGAGCAGCTCGTTCTCTTCGCCGGGAATAGCTTCGACGACTGCGTGCTGTGCCTTGGTCTTCTTGCGACGGCGGCCACCACGCGATCCGCGGCGACGACGCTTGCGCGGCTCGCCGTCCGAATCCGTCTCGCCCTCGGCGGACTCCAGAGGCTCGCGATCCTCTTCCGCTTCGGCTTCGCGGGGCTGTCGCTCCGCGTGCTTCGAAGCCGGTCCACGGCGGGTCTTCGCCTTGCGGCGGGTGGCGGGCCGCTTGCGTGCCGGGCGCTCCGACTCCGAGGTCTCCTCTTCAGCACCTTCCGGTGTCGCTTCGGCCTCGCTCGTCTCCGAGCTGGTGCGTCGGCGTCTACGCCCTCCACGGGATCTGGTCTTGGTCTGCCGTTCGGAGTCCCCATCACTGGGTGCGGGAGCCTCGTCGCTCGAAGCCGACTCGGCCTCGGCGCTCGGCCCTGCATCATCGCTCGGCGCGGCGTCCGTCTCGGAGGCGGGCCTGCGAGAGCGAGTCCGTCGGGCTCCGCCGCGGGTTCGCCGGGGCTTGCGCTCGGCGGTGGACTCGCCGTCTTCGCCGGAGGAGGAAGGCTCCCCGGAGGACTGTTCAGGGGCCGGGGACTCGCCGTCTCCGGCCTGCTCGCCAGCGGGACGCCGGCGGCGTCGACCGCCTCGCGTCTTGCGGCGCGGAGTCGTCGACTCCTCGCCTGCCGGTCCCGGCATGGCGGCCGGCGGGTTCGCGGGGGAATCGGATTGGTTGTCTTGCGCTTGACTGTCTTGCGCTTGACTGTCTTGCGCTTGACTGTCCTGCGCTTGACTGTCCTGCGCTTGACTGTCCTGCGCTTGATGGGAGGCGGAAGAACCGACCTCCCCTCCCGGAAGGCTGGTGCCCTGCGGGTCGGTGGAATCGTTCATCGAGTTGGTCTCGTTTTCAGCCGCGGTGCGGCGCTATCGTCGTGCGGCAACGAGCACCCGAAGAGTCGGGGCGTGCGCACGGCCGGTCGGCTCCACCCGCGGCGCGCGGCTCCGCGTCGAGCACTGGGCTCGGAGAGCGGATGGTCTGAACGGCAATGGGCCGGTCAGGCACGCGTCGGCACGCGATGGAACCTATGTTCTGGGTTGTGAAGAGGCGGATCGAACCGCCCCACGATGTTCGGCGACCTGAGTCGTCGTGAGAATCGAGTGAGGTTGGCCGGAGCCATGACCGAAGGAAGCGGGCCCTCCCGAGGGTCGTATCGAATGCCGCGCGCGACCGGCGTTCAAGGCCTTTGGCGCCGCGCAGTCGAAGAGCGATCTAGAGTGACTAGAGCTTGGGTAAAAGGGTGATGGGGTCGGCTCGCGTCCTCGGCCCGAGAAGCGCTAGCGGGCGGTCGGGGACCGGAGTCCCCTCTTGGTCGAGTGGGAGCCAAAAGCGCGCCCCAAGTGGTGGCGCCGAGGACAGCCTCGCAGGGGATTCTGGCTTCCGAAGGGCCGGGCACAGGGAGGTGCGGATGGCCTTTGGGCTCTCGACCTTAGCCCAGAGGGGGCTGGCGATGCAAGCGGCAGCCTCGAACGACTCTCCACTGGCCCCGCGGATTCGCCGCAGGGCCAGCAGAGCCGTGATTATTCGTCCGAATCGGAGCCGGCAGCGTCGTCCGCGGGTGCGGCTTCGGCCTCCGGCTCATACACGTAGCTCTCCCAGTCCGACTCGTCGTCGGTGCTGGCAGCGCTGTCTTGGTCGACACTGGTCGCCAGGATGCCCTCGCCCTGGAGCAGCTCCTGGAGCTCCTCGTTGTAGTCGTCGCGACGGCGGTCGAGCTCACGCTGGAGAGCGCGCTCCTGGTCGGCGGCGGTACGAACCACGTTGGGAGTGATGAACACGAGCAGGCTGCGACGCTCGCGGTTCTTCTGCTCGTGGCGAAAGAGCCAACCGATCAGCGGGATGTCGCCGAGCAGCGGAACCTTGGCGAAGCGCTCGAAGTCCGTGTCGGTCGTCAAGCCACCGACCACTGCGGTCTGACCACTCTCCAGTATCATCGTCGTGACGATTGTGGAAGAGCGCGTACGCGGCAGTGCGATCGAGCCTTCGAGACCGGAGGCACCGATCGTGAAGACGTCGAAGCCGGGCGGCGCGAGCGCGGAGTTTCCGGTACCCGAGAGGCTGGTCTCCTTGGGGATGATCTCCAGCATGACCTGGTTCGAGCCCGAGATCACGTTGGGAACGAGCAGCAGCTGGAAGCCGACTTCGACCGGCGAGCCCGAAGCCTCGGCGACGGAGAGCTGGAGTCCACCAGCTTGTCCCTGCTCGGACTTGGCCTCGGCGTAGCGAATCGTCTCACCGACGAAGATCGTCGCGGCGCGACCATCGAGAGCGAGGATCTTGGGCGCCTGGACGACCTGGGTTCGCTCGTCACTGTCGAGCAAGCGAAGGGTCGCCTGCCAACCGGTGAAGGAGAGCGCCCCGAAGACCGTGTCGGGAGTAACCGTCGTACCGAAGTTTTCGATGGGGTTCGCGTTCGGACCGTCGTTCGGGTTGGCGATGAAGATGTCTTCGAAGCCACCGTCGCCGAGGTTGAACGGAAACGTGACCGGGATCTGACCACCCGAGAGGTCGACCCGCGGCCCGCTATCGCCGTAGTCGATGCCCAGGTTGAACAGGTCGTTGTTCGTCGTCGAGATGAACTTGACGTCGACCAGGACCTGCGCGGGAGTCACATCGATGTCCTCGATCATGCCCTTGATCTCAGCGTGCACCTGCGCAGTGTCACGGACTACGATCATGTTGCGCTCGGGTACGTAATCAAGATCTCCTCCAGGATTCAGAGCCTTTGCAAGAGCTCCAAGCAACGGAAAATCTTTGCTTACATCGCCGACCGCCCCTTTGGGAACTCCCTTTATAAACTCAGATTTGATGGACGGCACGTAAACGCTCTTCGGATGGATGAATCGAAGCTGATAGCTGCGCGTCTCCATCTGCGTTTGAAGCGTCAGCGGATCGACGACTCGGAGCACACCGCGCTCCTCCTCGACGACCACGAAGCCGAGCGTCTTGACCGCGACATCCAGTGCATGCCGCCACGGAACATCCGTGAGGCGCATCGAAATCGTGCCAGCGACTTGCGGAGCCACGACTACGTTCGCACCCGAGATGGCTGCGATCGCATCGATGACCTCGGTGATCTCCGAGTTGTTGAAGACGAACGTGACTCGCTCCGGACGGCTCACGATGAGCACTCCAGCGGCACCATTTTCCACGACACAGCCGGCAAGCTCTGCGGCCATGTCGAGGGCGTCGCGCCACGGAACGTCAGTGATATCGAGTGAGATTTCAGCGTCTCCGCCTTCCATCACCACGATATTCGCGCCGGACTGAACTCGAACGTACTCGACAACTTCATCGAGCTGGCGCCCGTCGATGCGAAGCGAAACGCGCGCATCGAAACGAGGAACCTGGGCTGATGCCGAAGCTGCCAACAATACGGCGGTAAGGCCGCTAAAGAACCACTTGATCATTTCTTGCTCTCTTGGGGACTTCCAGGCTCGATACGCCGCGCAAGGATTACGCCGCGATAAACGAACTCGATCTCGTCTTCTCGGATACTTCGGATGAATAGGTCGTCTTCGACCATCTCGCCTTCACTAAGTGACTCGCCATTCACAACCGCGACCGGCTGCATACCTTCGATGAGTCCAACGCCCGAGATACGCATCTCGATACCGTCGAAAACAAGAACGGTGTCAGCCATACGTGCCAGCCAACGAAGCTTCGCGATCATGGGTTTTCGCGCGACGTCGTTCTCTGCCAAGTGCAGCCGAGGCTCAATCGTTTGGAAAGCGGTGAGCGCATCGTCGTAGCGGTGCTGCTGGAGGAAGCCTTCGACGGTATCGATGGCCTCTTTCAGCACAGCAACGGTCGGACCGACCACTCCAACACTGTTGTTCAGCTTTGCGTTCAGCTCCTCGAGAGCCAGAACGACCTCGTTCTCGAAGCGGCGCTCGGCTGAGACAAAGGTCAGCTGATTGCTCTCGAGGACCTGACGGACATCTTCTTCGAGTTCCGCCATCACTTTCTCCAACTCTGCGCGCGCCTTCATTTGCGCGATCAGGTTTTCGGAAGTGGTGTACTCTTCCCAGCGAACGACTGCGCCCTGGGTCCGCTCGACCAAGTTCTCGACGAGGAGAATCTGCTCGGGAATTTCCAGGAAGTCGGTGCCGACCTTGCCGCGAGGAACTCGCGGGTCGACCCAGGGGTCACGACGACCGCGCTGTCCGCGATATTCGTAGCCCGGGATCTGCAGCTCGGCCTGACGCTTGCTGATCTCGGAGAGCAAGAGGTCACGCTTGCGGTCATAGGAATCGATGCGAGCCTCTTTCGCGTGGTCCTTCGCCTCGTAGACGAAGGTCTCCACATCCATCTGGATCGTGTGGCGCGGCTCCTCACCCTTCTCCTCGCCAGCACGACGAGCAGCGGTGAGCTTGAAGGTCGGAACGCTCATGAAGCGCGGCGAGTTCTCGACCAGGCCGGTGAATTCCAGCATCTGGAAGATGTTCGCGTCGAACTTCAGCGAGTAGACGACTCGATCGAAGTCGCCTTCCTTGTTGGCGTTGCGGACGTTCTTGTTCTTGACCTCGACGATGCGCGCTCCCGAAGACTCCTGGAAGTCGCGGAGGTTACGCACGAGGTTGTTGAGGTCGTCGTCCGAGGGCAGGATCTGCGCGACGACGCTATCCGTCTCGCGTTGAATGATGACCTCGCGCTCTAGGGCGGGAGTCTTCGCGACCGTGACGCGGCCCTTGTCGATCTTGGCGGTGATCGCGGTCACTTCGTTACGAAGATTGGCGATGTTCTCATCCTCCATGTAGATCAAGCCACCGATCGCACCGGCGATCAGGAGACCCAGGCCTGCGATCAGGCTCCATCGTTTGCGCTCACTCATTGGAGGGCTCCTCGGTGGCTTGCGCCGCCATCATTGCAGCCTGAGCAGTCCGGTCTTCGGGAGAGAGCAAGTTCAGCTCCAGGGGGAAAGACCAGTTCTCGGCGGGGACAAGATCTTCGTCTCGGTTCGACTGCGAGCCCTCGGGCGGCGCCGGCGAACTGAAGTCGTAGATGAAGGGTGAGGCCTCGAGGTCTTCGAGGAAGTTAGCCACGTGAGCGAAGTTTCCGTTGCCGGAGTGACCCGATGCGTTCAGGCCACCGTAGTCGCCGCGTGTGGAGTTGACGCTCTGCGTAACCGAGAGGTCCTTGAACCAGACCAAGTACGGCTCGTCGGATCCGCCTTCGTTGACCACGTCGATCAGCTCGTCGACCTTGCGTGTCCAGGACATGCGGTTGCTGGTGATCTCTGCGAGCGTGGTCTCACGGGTCTTGTAGATCGCGTTCTCACTCTCGAGGGAGTCGTGGTACGCGATCTGCGGGGAGATGCTCTCCATCGTGTCCGTCAAGACGGCCAGCTCACTGTTGACCTCGGCTTTGACGCCGAAGGCCATCCAAGACCACCAGGCGAGAAGCGAGCAGTTGACCGCAACGGCGAGGCAGATGCCGACGGTGAACTTGATCGGCGTCCGACTTTGGCGCCGATACTCTTCCGGAAGTAGGTTGATGTGAATCATGCTGTTCTCACTCGTGATGCGAGGCCTACAGCAACCGCGAGAGTCGGCGCGAACTCGGAGATCATCTCGGAGTCGACGTGCGCACCTACGCGGAGGCTCTGGACGGGGTTCCAGGGACGTGCGGGGCGTCCCGTAGCCTGTTCGATGAAGGGCACGACGCCGGGAGCAAGGACTCCGCCGCCCGAGAGCAGCACTTCCTCGACACGCAGGCTTTCGCGGTTCTCGACGAAGTCGAGCGAGAGCGAGATCTCGCTGACCAGGTCTTCCAAGACCGGAGAGATGGCGCGGCTGACTTCCGCGTCGCGTCCTTCCGGCTGATGCTTGATGGTCTCGGCTTCGAGAATCTCCAGACCCATCCGGCGGGCAATGGCCTGGGTCATGTCCGACCCGCCGATTCCGATCTCGCGGCTGAAGCAGGTCTCCCCGTCGCAGACCACGTTGATCGAGGTACGCGAGGAGCCGATGTCGACGAGCGCGATCGTGCGCTCCTCGTGCTCCTCCTCTTCGTCCTCGGACTCCTGGGCTGCGGTGTCGCAGAGCTCCCAGGCATTGGCGAGTGCGAAGACGTCGACGTCGACGGCGACGGGCGTGAGCCCCTGCCGCGTGACCTCTTCGACTTTCTCCTCGACGACCGTGTTGCGGCAAGCCGCGAGCACGACGCTCATTTGTTCTTCACTGCCCTCGGACGCCTGCGGAGGACGCGTCAGTCGCTGGCAATCGATGGCGACCTCGTCCGCGTCGAACGGGAGGTACTTGTCCGACTCGAAGCGAATGGCTTGGCTGAGCTCGGAGTCAGACATCTCGACCATCGAGATGTAGCGGACGACCACGGATTGACCTGCGACCGAAGTCACAACATTGCGCGACTTGAAGGCGCCTTGCTCGAAGACTTGAGCAATCGCTGCGCTGCGGTCGCCGCCGGGCAACACCTCAGCACGCGCAAATGCAGTCAGGACAGGCTCTGCGCCTTCCATCGTGATCTCAACGGCTTTGACCACGTGTGAACCGAGGTCTAGACCAACAACGCTTTTGTTTTTTCGAAACACTGAACCCCTCCAGTTCCCCAAGGGGAACAGGCTCAAAAAGGGACTATTTTCGCCGCGCCAGGGCGCTCTCCCCCCAGTGGGGACAAACTCCGTCACGGCACAAACCTCCCCTTCGACGGGAATGCGGAAGGAGGTTTAGGGGTTCCCCGTGAATTACGGGGAGAGGCGCGACATCCGGGCCGTCAGAACATTTTTCCGGTGGGGATCAGAGACCGGAAAGTGCCCAGTAGGTAATGGAGAGCGCCACTCAGCGCTCTCTCTTCAGCCCAGCCTCGTGCGCCTCGTGGCGCAGACGCCTCGGCGCGATGGCGTCCTGGCATTCGGACGCGGAGGGCTGCTAGATGCTATGGGCGTCGCAGCGGTCGGGGTAGTCGTGCAGACTGTCCCGACCGCTGCGACGCCCATAGCATCTAGCCCTGGAGCTCTTCGCCGAAGCCCGAACGAACCAGCTTCTGGAGCTCCTCGAGGACGAGCTCAGCACCCTCACCGATCGCGCGAATCTCGAGCTCGGTTCCGCAGCTCGCATTCAGCGTCATCAACTCCAAGATGCTCTTGCCGTTGACTTCGTGCGCTCCAGCGGAGATGCGCAGCTCACCGGCGAAGCTATTCGCGACGGTCACGAGCGCATGGCACGGTCTAGCGTGCAAGCCCTGCCGGTTGCAGATCGCGACAACCAGCCTCTTCTCCAACTGCGCGCCCACGGAAGATCGAGACTCCGTTTCTGGAGCTCAGACGTTGGCCTTCTCTTTGACGAGATCCACGAGCTCTTTCTTGGTCTTGGCCGCAATCGCAAAGCGACGGAAGTCTCCGTCCTGCGCCAGCTTCGCGACCCACTTCATCATGCCGAGGTGCTTCTCCGGGTCGTGCAGAGACGTCGCACTCTCCGGACGCAAGACAGTGAAGAAGATCTGAACCTGCTCGCCATCCAAGGCGTTCCAGTCCACGCCGGTCTTGTGAATCGAGATGCTGAGCACCGGCTGCTCGATCCCCTTCAGCTTGACATGCGGGATCGCCACGTTTCGCCCGAGGCCTGTCGAAGCCAAAGACTCCCGCTCCATCAAAGCTCGGATTGCGGCTTCCGAGAGCTCCTCATCGAGAACACCTGCTTTGACCAGGTTCGTTACGATCTCTTGAAAGACCTCGGACTGCTCGCTCGCTTTGATTCCAATGCTGCAAGGTTTGGCCTTGAACAGCTTCCAGTAGTCGGTCATCTCGGTGTTCTGGTCCCGGAAGGGGGGTTGATTCCGCGGATTTCTAGGGCGGGCTGGAGCCCCCCAAGTGGAGGCCACTAGCCGCAAGGTAAGACAGTGAGGGTAACAAAAAGAGAGTGAGAGCGGGAAGTCCCGCCCTCACCCCTAATTCGTCCTCTCCGGCCGTTCTTCCGCCGGAGCAAGTCGCCTCCCCACGGAGGCTGCCTCTAGTTCGTGCGCTGGCGTCTGCGCTCGCTGGTCAGCTTGGCTTTATGCCGTTTCAGCACCTTCGCCATTCTCTGCAAGGCCTCATCGAGAGCGCCGTGAATGTTGTCGGCCTTCGCGCCGACCACCAGGACAACGCCGTTGCCCACATTCGCCACAAGTTCTGCGCGATGTTCGTCTCGCTGGCGCTCCAAGAGCGCTCGAATCGACACCGTTCGTTCGAAGAACTTGGACAAGTCCTGAAGTTTGGCTGCAACGTGTTCGCGAATTCGCGACGGATACTCATGGTGAATAATAGACACTTCAGTCTTCATACGAACCGTCCATGGCGGGTCGTGCCCGCCGCTCGAGTCCACACAGGCCGGGATAAGACAGCAATCCGGTGCTCCGATCCCAGCGGATCCGGACTGAGCGCGGAATGAGCCCCGAGAACCCGCAGGGATTCCGGAGTTCCTCCGCGAAGAGACCAGCGTAGAGCCGGTCTCGCGAGACGCCGAGCGCTCGCGGTTTCGCCTGCTTGGAGTTCGAGTCGAGCGCTCGCGAGTCAGAGGACAGAGGCTCTGATCGGGCGTCCAGGAATTGGGGCCGGAGCTCCAATTCTCGATGATTCTCTCCCGCGTGATGCGGGCACTTCATCGAGTTCGATAAGGCAGGCGCGGTGACCATTGGGTCGAGTTCTACATTGAAGGCGCGGCGAGCAATGGTCAAGCCATGTTGTCCCGATTGTCTCCGCGGAGCGAGTGTCCGACCCTTCCGAGCCGTCTCGTTTTCCGCTTGCCTTCCAACCACACTTCGACCGTCGGCCGGGGTCGAGCAAAGCCCATCCGCCAGAACTAGGTGCTCTACCCCAGACCGTTTGGGCGAGCAAAAAGTCGCCTTCGAGACTCTCCAATGGAACGTACTCACGACAGCCCTCAGCGCCCCTCCGCCCGCGAACTTCGAGCGAGACTTCCGGCCTCACTCCGCACGCCTTAGGCTGCTCCTCCGCTCGCCCCTCCCTGCTCGCTCCACTCAGACCAGAAGCCGAACCCCTCCTTGCGAAACGTCCGCATTCTCGTCGCCTACGACGGCTCCGCCTTCTACGGCTGGCAGCGACAGGATGGCTTCGAGACCGTCCAGGAGTCGATCGAGGAGGCCCTGCTCTCGCTGACCGGCGAGCACATCACGATTCGCGGCTCGGGGCGAACCGATACCGGCGTCCACGCTCTCGGTCAGGTCGCGAACTTCCACATCGAGACGCGGCTGGGCGACAACCGCCTCTGGCACGCCCTCAACGCTCACCTGCCGCAGGGCGCCACGATTCGCCGCCTCGAGACCTGTCGCGACGACTTCCACGCCCAGTACGACGCCTGCGGGAAGCGCTACGCCTACCTGGTGCGGACCCACCGCTATCCGCTCCCCTTCGGCAAGGGCTTCACCCACTTCATTCGCGACCCGCTCGACCTCGCGAGCATGCGCGAAGCGGCCCGCCTCCTCTCGGGTACCCACGACTTCCGCGCCTTCTCCAACGCGGGCTCGCCGCGCAAGACGAGCGTCCGTCGCGTGTCCTCCATTCGAATCCTCGCGCGGCGTGAGTCGCTCGCGCTCATCGTCTCGGGGAGTGGCTTCCTCTACCGCATGGTCCGCGTCATCGCCGGGACGCTCCTGGAGGTCGGCCGGGGCAAGCTGACTCCGAGCGAAGTCGAGGCGATCCTGAAGTCCGGCGATCGCAACCTGGCCGGAGCGACGGCGCCCGCGGAAGGGCTCTACCTACTCTCGGTGCGCTACAAGGAGCCGACCTTCGCTGGTCAGCCGCGCGATCCGCGCGGAGTGCCGGGCGTCTTCCAGTTCTAGAGCTCTCGCTCAGTTGAACTTCCGGCGCCGGTAGGAGCTCGGGATGTTCAGCTCGCCGCGGTACTTGGCGACCGTGCGACGCGCCATCGGATGCCCGCGGCGCTTCATCTCCTCGACCAGAGCCTCGTCCGAGAGCGGGTTCGAGCTGTCCTCCTTGTCGATGACCTCGCGCAGGACGTCTCGGGCGTCGACGCGGGCGGTCGAGTTGGAACCTGCACTCGCGCTCTGGAAGAACCAGCGCATGGGATGCACGCCCCAGGGAGTCTCGGCGTACTTGCCGGCGACGCTGCGGCTGACGGTGCTGACGTGCACACTCAGCTCGTCGGCGACCTGGTTCATGCGGAGCGGCGCGAGGTGGCCCGGGCCGTCGGTCAGGAAGCGGGACTGGTGGTGGAAGATTCGGCCGGCCACGCGGAGCAGAGTCTCGCGGCGTTGCTCCACGGCGCGAACGAGGAAGCGTGCTTGATCGAGCTTGCTGCGCAGGTAGGTCCTGACCTCGGCGGTCTGCTGCTTGTCCTTGGCGATCGCCTGTACATCGGGGTCGACGTGAATGCCGAGCAAGCCGCTTTGATCGACACGGACGCGGAAGCCCACGCCGTCGAGCTCGACGGTCACTTCCGGATGAATGCGCGGGGCGGAGTCGCCCACCAGCATCGCGACGGGGTTCGGGTTCAGGCTCCGAATCGACTCGAGCAGCTCCTCCAACCTGGAGAGCTCCAGCCCGAGAGACTTGGCCACTCCCGGGAGCTTGTTCGTGGCGATCTCGTCGAGGAAGTCCTCGAGCAGAGCACACAAGAGGTCGTACTCGGGGTCTTCGGTGTCGAGCTGGAGCAGCAGCGCCTCGACCGCGTTGCGGCCACCGATGCCCTTGGGTTCGAAGGTCTGGAGCAGAGCGACCGAGCAGGCCAGCTCGGCCTCGTCCGGCTCGAGGCCTGCCTGCGCGGCCAGCTCGAGCAGCTCCTCGTCCGTCGCCGAGAGGTAGCCCTTCTCGTCGAGGCATCCGATCAAGAACCGCACCCACTCCGCGCGCAGCTCGGAAATCTCGAGCAAGACGACCTGCTCCTCCACGATGTCCGCGAGGCTCTTCTCGGGCGCCGGTTGGTTGCGCAGCATCTCGTCGTGCCGCTCGGAGTCCTCGCGTGTTCCTCGTCGCCCCTGCGGCGCATCCCAGTCTTCGCCGGTGGACTCGCGCGGCTCCTCGATGGCGAGCGCCTCGTTGCTCTCGAAGGCCTCGCGCAAGTAGCTCGAGAGTTCCAGAGTCGGAAGCTGCAGCACCTCGATGGACTGCAACATGCGCGGCAGGAGAAGCATCTCCTGGCGCGTGGTTCCGCGAAGGTGTTGGCCGAGTCCGAAGGAGTCCATGGGGATGGGCAAGGCCAGAGCCCACGGCCGCCCCAGTGGGGAGTCGTAGACGGCTCGGCGCTGCCGCAAGCCCTATCGACGCCAAATCGAAATGGGTTGAGGAGCGGATCAGCGGCGGACCGCCTTTGTCCCGCCTTCAAGGGCGGCTGCGAATGGACCGGCGGCCCTCGAGAGCGTCCTCGAGCACGCCCCGGTGCAGGTACTCGATCGCGCTTCCGGCCGGCAGTCCTCGGGCCATGCGAGTGACCCGGACGCTCGACTTCGCGCGCTCGACCGCTTCGAGCACACACAGCGCCGTCGCCTCCCCCTCCGCGTCGGGATCGGTACCGAGGATCAGCTCGGTCACCTCCCCACTCTCCAGTCGCTGGATCAGCTGTGGGATCGAGAGGTGAGCCTCCTCCTTGCCGTCGCTCGGGTTGAGCGCGCCGAAGAGCACGTGGTAGAGCCCGGTCCAGGCGCCCGAGCGCTCGACGGCCTCGACATCGCGGGGCTCCTCCACGACCAGGATCGAATCGCGCCTGCGCTTCTCATCCGAGCAGATCAGGCAGGGATCGACCTCGGTCACGTTGCAGCACAGCGCGCAGTGCTTGGTTTCCGTGAGCGCTCGCTCGATGGCCGCTGCGAGCTCGCTCGCCTCGGGAGCGCGCAAGAGGTGAAAGGCCAAGCGCTCGGCCGTGCGGCGCCCGATGCCGGGCAGGCGCTCGAAGCTGACGACCAGCTCTTCGAGGGGCTCGGGATAGGCCATGCGCCGGGAGTGCTCGGAGTCGAGCTAGAACAAGCCGGGCAGGTTCATTCCGCCGGTAACACTCGACATGTTCTTCTGGCGCAGAGCCTCGACCTTGGTCGTTGCGTCGCGCAGCGCCGCGAGGACCGCGGCGTCGACCTTGGCCGCCTCTCCGCCGGCGATCAGCTCGGGGGAGATCTCGACCTTCTCGACATGGAGCTCGCCCGTCATGACCACGGTGACCGAGCCGTCCGGAGCGCGCCCTTCGACCTGCGCCTCCTTCAGCTCGCTCCGAATCCGATCGATCTCCTGTTGCATCTGCTGGGCTTGCTTCAGGAGGTTGCCCATGTCGCCCATCGAACCGCTCATCTTTGATCCTCGACCATGCCGCCGAAGAGATCGGCGACTTCCTGGGTGAACTCGTCCTTCGCGGGTGCTGGCGCGGCCGCGGCCCGATTCGAAAACTCGACCTCCACCTCTCTCCCGAGAGCTTGCCCGAACGCCCGAGTGAGCGCGGACAGGTTGCGCTTGCCCTCGACCATGCGTCGATCCGCGTCGCTGCCGAGCTCCAGGTGGAGCCGCGCCTTCGTCTCGGTGACCTCGTCCAGGCGGCCGCGCTGCTCGAGGAGCTCGGCGAGCGCGCCTTGCTTGGCTCGCAGAGTCTCGAGCACGGTGCTCCAGAGGTCGCGTGTCGTCGTGGGCGGTGTGTAGCTCGCGGACCCGGACGCGGGAGCCGGCTGGCTCGGCGGCGGAGGAGGCATGGACGCAGCTTCGGTGCGCGGCGGCGCGGGGGCCGGAGCGCGCTCGGGGACCGGCACGCTTGCGACAGGAGCAGGAGCACTCGCGGGCGGTGCGGCGGCGGGCGGTGCGGCGGCGGGAGTGGCGGCGGCCGCTCGCGGCGGTGCCTCACCCAGGCGCGCTTCCAGAGCGAGTAGGCGTTGTTCCAGTTCGGCCAGGGGAATCGAGCTCTCCTCGCGGCAGAGCTCGAGCAGAGCGAGCTCGACGACCAGACGCTCGTGGCCCTGCGCCTGTCGAATTCGGCCGCGGGCGTAGAGCAGCTCCTCGAGCCAGAGCTGCAGCCGATCGTGCGAGACCCGCTCCGCGCGCGCGACGGTCTCGGGGCTGGGAGCCGATCCGAGGATGGGATGGTCCGCTCCGCAGACGGAGACGAACAGGGTCGTGCGGATCTGATCGAGCAGCGACTCGAGCAGCTCGGTCTCCCCGCTTCCGATCGAGCTGAAGGCGTTCATCACGCCCGCGCGATCGCCGTTCTCGACGAAGGCCAGGAGCTGCTCCAGCTCGCGGGCCCCGCGCTCCCCGCCCAGACGCTCGACGTCTTCGAGGGTGGGCGCATCGCCGACGAGCGCTAGCAGCTGGTCGAAGAGGGACAGCGCGTCGCGCATGCCGCCGCGCGCGCGGCGCGCGAGCTCCTCGAGCACGCCCGGACCCGGCGTCAGACCTTCGAGTCCCGCGACCGTGGTCAGGCGTCCCACGATGTCGGCTTCCGAGATCGGATCCAACAGGAGGACCTGGCAGCGCGACAGGATCGTGTCCGGAACCTTGTGCTTCTCCGTCGTCGCGAACAGGAACTTCGCGTGCGCCGGCGGCTCTTCGAGTGTCTTCAGGAGTGCGTTGAACGCCTCCTTCGTGAGCATGTGGACCTCATCGATGATGTAGACCTTGAAGCGCGCGCGCATCGGCACGTAGGCCACCTGGTCGCGCAGGTCCTTGATGCTGTCGATGCCGCGGTTCGAGGCGGCGTCGATCTCGACGATGTCCATCTCCGAACCGGCGTCGGTGGAGAGACAGCGCTCGCACTCACCGCAGGGATCGGCCGTCGGTCCCTTCTCGCAGTTGAGCGCCTTCGCAAAGATTCGCGCCGTCGTCGTCTTGCCCGTACCCCGCGGGCCGGAGAAGAGATAGGCGTGCCCGACGCGCTCCTCCTGAATGGCACCGCGAAGGACGCCGGTGGTGACGTCTTGACCAGCAACGTCTCCAAATAGAGTCGGTCGATACTTCCGCGCGAGTACGAGATAGCTCATGACTGCATGGATTCTACTCGGAGGGCGGCAGGCCACAATCGAGCGCCCGAAGATCGAGAGCGCTTTGCTCGCGCAAACGAGAGAAGCGCGCTAGTGGGTCCGGGCGACCGACACATGGAATCGTGTCCTTAGGGCTGCTCCGTTCCCGGTCTGACCCGGTTCGAACGGATCCCATTGCCGGACCCGAACCCACTACCGCGCTTCTGAATGGCCTCGCTTATGAGTCTCGTCTATCTGTCTCGATTATCAACGTGAGGATGGCGGAGAGGGAGGGATTTGAACCCTCGGTGCCGGGAACCGACACACACGCTTTCCAAGCGTGCTCCTTAAGCCACTCGGACACCTCTCCACTCGGGCGCCACCATGGGGCCCGGAAGCCCCTTCGGCAACGCCGTGTAGGGTTTGGCGGAGAGGGGGGGATTTGAACCCCCGGTACCCGCAAGGGCACGCTGGTTTTCGAAACCAGTCCATTCAGCCGCTCTGGCACCTCTCCTACAGAACGACTCGCAGCTTCGCGCCCCGTCCAAGCGAACCGGGCGGAACGAAACGATCCAAGTCGTTCTTGTTTGCGACGCGAGCCGATGGGCAGCACCCGGGGGCGCTAGCGCTTGGCGCGAAAGAAAGCCTGCAGGAGCTCTCGGGACTCGTCGGCCCCCACTCCCTCGCTCAGGATGGCGCGGTGGTTGGCTCGGGGGTCGGAGAGCACCGCTCCCAAAGAGGCGCAGGCGCCGAACTTCGGGTCGCGCGCGCTGTAGACCACCCGGTCCACGCGGGCGTGGACCAGTGCGCCAGCGCACATGAAACAGGGCTCCAGAGTGCAGTAGAGCGTCGCTCCGGTCAGGCGCGGCGACTCCAGGACTCGGATGGCCTCGTTCAGGACCAGCATCTCGGCGTGCGCCAGGGGTGTCCCCCGCTCACGTGTCCGATTGTGATCGCGCGCGATCACACGCCCGTCAACGACGAGGCAGGCCCCCACCGGGACTTCGTCCGCGGCTCCGGCTTCCCGCGCTTCCTCGAGGGCGACGGCGATGAAGGCTTCATCGTTTTCGCTCATCGGGGCCACGCGTCGTCTACTCGTTCTCAAGGATCCCGCTCCCGCCTTTGTCCGTCTCCAGCTGAGTGGAGCAGCCACGCTAGAGAAGTGACTGTTTGGAAGAGTGATTCGAGAGACCGACTCGGTCCTTCGGATCGCCCAGGGCGCGAATGGTGAAGGTTGGTACACCCAAGAGGATTCGAACCTCTAACCTCCTGATCCGTAGTCAGGTGCTCTATCCAGTTGAGCTATGGGTGCGCACAGGGGGAAAGGTTTTAGCGAGTCGGACTCGTCGCTGTCAACCCGTGGAAGCCCTACGGCTCGATTCTCGAAACACTATTTGCGCGTTGCCGAGGAGCGAGTGGATTCCGGCCCATCGAGGAGTAACCTAGGAGTCCGTCGTGGAACTGGGTCGAGTGCCAGAGCGCTGGCCTCCGCTTCCGATCGAGCCCGAGAATCCCCTCGAATTCACCGATTCGAGATGATCTCGGAGCATCCGAGGGGAGCGGGCACAGCGCTGGCTCCGAGCTCGAACCGACGGGCCGCTCGGGCCACCGGAGCGGCGACATCCAAGAACACGCGAAGGATCCTCCCCATGCAGAGTGCGACTGCTCCCCAACACCTGATTCGTCTGCGAGACCTCCCGCTTCAAGAGCTCGACCTGATCTTGGAGCGTGCCCGCAGCCTGAAACTGCGCCCGTCCCCCAACGAGTTCGCCGGCCAGACTGTGGGCCTCTTGTTCTTCCGCGGCTCGCTGCGCACCCGCATCTCGCTCGAGGTCGCCATGCACCAGCTCGGCGGCGACACGATCGAGCTGACCGCCTCCAGCGACTTCTGGGACCTCGAGGATCGCGAAGGCGCGGTCATGGACGGACGCGCGCCCGAGCACATCAAGGATGCCGCGGCCGTGCTCTCGCGCTATGTCGACGCACTCGCCGTCCGCACCGCTCCCGGCGCGCGCTCGTGGGACATCGATCGGCGCGATGACGAGATCGCGACTTGGGCGCGCTTTGCGACGGTGCCCGTGATCAACATGGAGAGCGCGTTGTGGCACCCGCTGCAAGCGCTCGCGGATCGCATGACACTCAAGGAAGAGTTCGCCGAGACGGCCGGCAAGCGCGTCGCCGTGGTCTGGACTCACTCGCCGGAGCCGGCGACTTCTGCCGTCACTCACTCGCTACTCGACATGGCCCTGCGCGATCGCATGAACGTGTCGGTGGCGCACCCGCCTGGCTACGAGCTGGACTCGGGCGTCATGCGCGAGCTGGAAGAGCTCGCCTCGAAGCAGGGTTGTGAGTTCCAGACCGGTCTCACGAAAGAGGAAGCGGTCGAAGGCGCCGACGTCGTGTACGCGCGCTCTTGGCAATCGCTCGAGACCTACGGCAACCCGACGCTCACCGCGAGCCGGCGCTCGCGCACGCTCGACTGGAAAGTCGACGGCAAGCTGCTCGACCTCGGCAACTCCGCGCGCTTCATGCACGCCATGCCGGTCCGCCGCAACATCGAGGTCTCGGACGAGGTCCTCGATTCGCCGCAATCCCTCGTCTACACGCAGGCCGAGAATCGACTGCACGCACAAAAGGCGCTCCTGCTTCACATGCTGAAGAAGCAGGCCTAGCTCGAGCGATCGTTCTTTCCTCCCGCGGGCCGAGTCCAGGCCCCTTCGCAACATGCTTGCGATGTTCGCACCGTGATTTAGAACAGCTGTCATGACCGCATCCGAGTTCGTCCACCTGCACGTTCACTCCGAGTACAGCCTCTTGGATGGAGCGAACCGCATCAGCGACCTGGTGGAGAGCTGCGTCAAGGATGGTCAACGCGCGATCGCACTCACCGATCACGGCAACATGTACGGCGGAGTCGAGCTCTACCAGAAGTGCATGAAGCGAGAGGTCAAGCCGATCCTCGGGTGCGAGGTCTACATCGCACAGGACTCGCGGCTCCTGCCCCACAGTCGCCGCGACAATCCCTACACGCACCTGACTCTGCTCGCGCGCACGCAAGAGGGCTTTCAGAACCTGATCAAGATGGCCTCGATCTCGTACGTCGAGGGCTATCACACACGACCGCGCATCGACCACGAGATCTTGCATCAGTACGGCAAGGGTATCACCTGTCTGTCCGGCTGCTTGTCCGGGGAGATCAACCGGCTCTTCTTGCGCGACAAGGAAGCGGAGGCCGAGCGCGTCGCCATGGAGCTGCGCGACATCTTCGGTCCGGAGCACTTCTGGCTCGAGCTCCAGCGCAACGGGATCGAGATCCAGAACAAGTGCAACGAGTCGCTCGTTCGCATGAACCAGCGCACGGGGATCCCGCTCGTCGCTACCAACGATATTCACTACTCGCGACACGAAGACTGCGCCGTTCAAGACGTGCTCCTGTGCATCAACACGGGTGCGAAGCGCGACGACGAGAAGCGCTTCAAGATGGACACGGACACGCTCTTCTTCCGCACCGCCGCGGAGATGAAGCACGAGTTCCGCGACCTGCCCGACACGGTCACGGCGACGCTGGATGTCGCGGATCAGATCGATGTGAAGATGGAGTTCGGCAACTACCACCTGCCGATCTTCGTGCCGGATACGGGCGAGACACCGGACGAGATCTTCGACCGCCTGTGCGAGGAAGGCATCCAGAGGCTGTATCCCTCCGAGATGCATGCGAAAGCGCGCGAGCGCCTGGCCTACGAGGTCGGAATCATTCGCGAGATGGGGTTCCTGTCCTACTTCCTGATCGTCTGGGACCTGATTCGCTGGGCGCGGGACAACGGCATTCCCGTCGGTCCGGGCCGGGGCTCGGCCGCCGGCGCCATCGTCGCCTACTGCCTCGATATCACGAGGGTCTGCCCGCTCAAGTACGACCTCCTGTTCGAGCGCTTCCTCAACAGCGCCCGCGTCTCGATGCCGGATATCGACATCGACTTCTGCAAGGAGGGACGCGAGCGCGTCATGACCTATACGCGCGAGCGCTACGGCGCGGAGAACGTCGCGCAGATCGTGACTTTCGGGACGATGGCCTCGCGGACGGTGGTGCGCGACGTCGGGCGGGTGCTCGACATTCCGTTGCGCGAAGTGGACAAGATCGCCAAGGCGATCCCGAGTGGGCCGGGTGCTCCCCCGCTCGCTGTCGCCGTCGAGAAGGACAAGGATCTGGCCGAGCTGCGCGAGCAGAATCCCGAGTTAGCCGAGCTGTTCAACTTCTCGGTCAAGCTCGAAGGCATGGCGCGTCACATCTCGACGCACGCTGCCGGTGTCGTCATCGCCGACAAGCCGATCGACACCTACGTACCGCTCGCCACGAACGACGGTGAGATCGTGACCCAGTGGGCCGCGCCGCAGCTAGAAGCGCTCGGCCTGCTGAAGATGGACTACCTCGGGCTGCGCACGCTCACGATCATCAGTCGCGCGCTCGACAATATCGAGAAGCAGGGCGGCACGAAGCCGGATGTCGATGACCTGCCGCAAGGCGACAAGGCCACTTACGCCATGCTCATGGCGGGCGACACGCAGGGCGTCTTCCAGCTCGAGTCGGAGGGTATGCGGAAGCTGCTCGCGCGCCTGAAGCCCGACTGCTTCGAGGACCTGATCGCTGTCCTCGCGCTCTACCGCCCCGGCCCTCTCGAGTCGGGCATGGATGACATGTTCATTCGCCGGAAGCACGGGCAAGAGAAGGTTGAGTACCCGCACCCCGTGCTCGAGCCGATCCTGAACGACACGTACGGGTGCATCGTCTATCAGGAGCAGGTCATGTTGATCGCCAATCACTTGGCTGACTTCACGCTGAACGACGCAGACAACCTCCGCAAGGCGATGGGCAAGAAGCAGCCCGAGATCATGCAGAAGTTCTCGGCGCAGTTCCTCGAGGGCGCCGTGTCGAAGGGTTGCAAGCCGGACGCCGCTCAGGAGATCTGGGACAACATCGTCAAGTTCGGTGGCTACGGCTTCAACAAGTCGCACTCGACGGCCTACGCGCTGATCACTTATCAGACGGCCTACCTCAAGGCGAACCACCGGCTCGCCTTCCTGGCCGCGAACATGTCGTGCGAAATGCAGGACTCGACGAAGATCAAGGCGCTGCTCGACGATGCGCGCCGCAGCGACATCGGTGTTCTTCCGCCGCACATCGCGAGGTCGAGCTGGGAGTTCGAGCCGGAGGGCGACTCGATTCGTTTCGGAATCGGAGCGATCAAGGGAACGGGCGAGAAGGCGATTCGCGCCCTGACCGCCGGCCGCGCGAAGTTGAAGAGCGCGCCGACGCTCTACAACCTGTGTCAGGAGATCGACTCGACCGAGATCACCAAGCTGACCTGGGAGGCGCTCGTCAAAGCGGGAGCCTTCGATGCGACCGGGCACAACCGCGGCGCTCTGCTCGGCTCGCTCGAGCTGGCCATGGCGGAAGGCGCGCAGGCGGCGAAGAACCGCAAGTCAGGTCAGTCCTCCCTCTTCGGCGGGCCGAGCGAGGAGGAGGAGTCGAGCGACGGCTCCGAGTGCATCGACAACTCGAAGTCCTTCGACCGACAGGAGACGCTCCTCGCCGAGTACGAGGTCCTGGGCTTCTATCTCTCCGGCCACCCGCTCGAGGAGCGCGCCGGTCTGTTCCGCATGCTCTCGAACACCTCCTCGCAGGAGATGCCCGACCGCCAGCCCGGCACCCAGGTCATGATGGCCGGGCTGATCCTCAACAAGTCCGAGCTGGTCGTGAAGAAGGGCCGCTCGGCCGGCAAGAAGATGGCGCGCTTCCAGCTCGAGGACCTCGACGGCAGCGTCAACGTCACCGTCTTTCCGCGCACCTACGAGGAGCTCCGCGAGAAGGTCGAGGACGGCGCGATCGTCGTCTGCATCGGCAAGAGCGACGAGTCCGAGGAGCCGGCCATGCTGCTCGACGAGATCCTGGAGGTCGAGGAGGCCATCGCGCGCTTCGAGGGTGGCCTCGTCATCCAGGTCGAGCGCGAGGACAGCGGGCTCCTCCCCCGCCTCAAGGATGTCCTCACCAAGCACAAGGGCAGCCGCACGCTGTTCTTCGACATCACCGGCACCGATGGACAGATCCGGCGCGTGCGAGCAGCTGGCGAGTCGAACGTCGCGATCACGGCCGAGCTGGCGCACGAGGTCGACGAGCTGCTCGGGACCGGGCGTGTCGGGCTCGCGAAGTACTAGCTGGCGATACGGAACCAGGTTCTACTCCGCCAGCGGATAAAAAAAGAACGGCCTCGAGGCCGTTCTTTTTTTTGTCCGCTGGCGGAGTAGAACCTGGTTCCGTATCGCCAGCTACTCGTCGTCAACCTCTGGGCGAACGACGAACTCGATGATCGCGCGGGGGCTGTTGTCGCCGAGTCGCGGCTTGGCGAGCTTGAGGATGCGGGTGTAGCCACCGGGACGCTCCTGGAAGCGCGGGGCCACATCACTGAACAGCTTGTTCAGCGCATCGGTATTGCGAAGTCGGGCAAAGGCCAGACGACGGTGGTGCACGCTGGGAGTCTTGGCCAACGTGATCAGCTTCTCGATGTAAGGCCGAAGAGCCTTGGCTTTGGGAAGCGTGGTCACGATACGCTCGTGCTCGATCAGCGAAGAAGCCATGTTCCGGGTCATCGCAATGCGGTGACTCGTGGTACGGCCCAATTTCCATCCGGCTACGCGGTGTCTCATCTCAGTTTCCTACTCAGCTTTCCTGCTCGGGAGTTGTTCTAGGTTGCTCGGAGGAGCAACTAGGCGTTCATCCCGAGGCTCAAGCCTTGCTGCTCGAGCTTGGCCTTGATTTCAGTGAGGCTCGTCTTTCCCAGGTTCTTGAGGTTCATGACCTCAGCTTCGGGAAGGCGAACCAGATCCCGAAGGGTGCGAAGGTTCGCACCATCCAGGCAGTTGCGTGCGCGGACAGAGAGCTCGAGCTCCGAGATCGGAACATCGAGACGCTTGTCGGTCTGTGAGTCCTGGAGGTTCTCGCTGTGGTACTTCGACTGCGCGGGCGAGCCCACGACCAGCTCCTCGTCCTTGCTCTCTCCGAAGAGAACGAACGGGTTGAGGTGCTTGCGGTAGATCTTGGCGGCCTCGACCAGAGCGGTCTCGGGAGCGATCGTGCCGTCCGTCCAGACGTCGACGACCAGGCGGTCGTAGTTCGTAAACTTGCCGACGCGAGTAGCTTCGACGGCGTAGCGCACGCGGTGAACGGGCGAGTAGATCGAGTCGACCGGAATCGTTCCGAGCGCCTGCGCCTCCGTGACATTCTCCTCGGCGGGCACATAGCCACGCCCCTTGCTCACGTCCATGTCGACGTTGAAGTCTCGGTCGAGGCTCAGCGTCGCGATGTGCAGATCCTTGTTGATGACCTCCGCGTCGCCTTCACAGATGACGTCGGCGCCGGTGACCGTGCCCTTGCCACTCTTGCGAATGGTGCAGGTGATCTTGTCCGTGCCGTGGTGACGGATGCGAAGTCGCTTGATGTTGAGGATCACGTCCGTGACGTCCTCCACCACACCCTCGAGCGACGCGAACTCATGGTCCGCGCCATCGATGCGCACGGCCGTGACGGCAGCTCCTTCGATGGACGAGAGCAGCACTCGACGCAGGCCGTTGCCAATGGTGTGGCCGAAACCACGCTCAAAAGGCTCCACGACGAAACGCCCGTACTCTCCCGTAAGGCTTTCCTGATCGGCTTCTACCGAGCTCGGCAGTTCGAAATTACGCCAACGAATTCTCATATCCAGCTACTTCCTAGCAGTTCGCTTCTGGGGTCGCGATGTGCGTCTGTTTGTTCTCGAGAGTGGACTTCTAGAAGCTGATCACAGTCGATCCGTTTCAACAGAAACGGGCCGACTGCAACAGGCCGATTACTTCGAGCAGAGCTCGATGACGAGTTGTTCCTGAACCGGGTGCGGTACGTGCTCGCGGCGCGGGATGCCGACGATAGTCGTCTTCATCTCATCGCTCTTGACGTCCAGCCAATCCGGAACGGTCTGCGACTTGTTCACTTCGATGGCCTCCGAGACCATCTTCTTGGTCTTGTCACGTCCACCGACCGAGACCTCATCTCCAGCGCGAACGCGGAAGGACGAGACGTCGACCTGGCGACCGTTCACAGAGAAGTGGCCATGGTTCACCATCTGACGAGCGTGGTTGCGCGAGAGCGCGAAGCCCGAAGTCAGGATGACGTTGTCGAGGCGACGCTCGAGCAGCGAGAGGAGGTTCTCCCCCGTGTTGCCCTTCATGCGCTCGGCACTCTTGAAGTAGATGCGGAACTGACGCTCCATCACACCGTAGATGCGCTTGAGCTTCTGCTTCTCGCGCAGGTGAACTCCGTAGTCGGTGACCTTGATGCGCTTCTGAGCGTGAACTCCCGGCGGGTAGTCACGACGTGAGAGAGCACATTTGTCAGCGAAGCAGCGCTGTCCCTTGAGGAACAACTTCATGCCCTCCCGGCGGCAGAGCTTGCATTTCTTGTCGATTAATCGAGCCATGTCTTTATGAAGGTCTCTTAGACCCGGCGACGCTTACGAGCGCGGCAACCGTTGTGCGGAAGGGGTGTAACGTCCTCGATGGAGACGACTTTGAGTCCGGCCGAAGCCAGGGCACGAATCGCGGACTCGCGTCCAGAACCCGCGCCTTTGACGAGCACGCGGACTTCCTTGAGTCCGTGACGCATCGCCGCCGAGGCTGCGCGATCTGCAGCACGTTGGGCCGCGAAGGGCGTGCTCTTGCGAGTACCTTTGAAGCCCATCGCTCCAGCGGTCCCCCAGGAGAGCGTCTCGCCATCCGTCGTGGTGATTGTGACGTGTGTGTTGTTGAAGGTCGCTTTGACGTGAACGATCCCCTTCGAGATGTTCCTGCGTGCCTTCTTTTTCGTGGTCTTGGCCATGGTCCTACTTCATCCCTTTCACGGACTTCTTGCCGGCGACCGTCTTCTTCGGTCCCTTGCGTGAGCGGGCGTTCGTTCGAGTTCGCTGTCCGCGAACGGGGAGACCCCTTCTGTGACGCAGTCCTCGGTAGCAACCGATGTCCCGCAGTCGAGCGATCGAGCCCGCGATTTGACGACGCAAGTTACCTTCGACCGTGTAGGCCTTCTGAAGGTGGTTAGCGAGAGTCGTGACTTGCTCCTCTGTTAGTTCGCCGGCTTTCATGCCGCGATCCAACTGGAGAGCATCGCAGACCTCGAGAGCACGGGTTCTACCGATCCCGTACAGATAGGTCAGAGAGATTTCTAGCCGCTTGTTAGCGGGAATATCGACACCGATGACGCGGGGCATACTGAGCTCCTACTTACCTTGACGCTGCTTGTGCCGGGGATCGGACTTGCAAATGACGCGCACGACACCGCGACGCTTAATGATCTTGCAGTGCATGCACATCCGACGGACGCTACTTCGAACTTTCATTTTCCACCTCTTCGCCTGCGATCACCGCGATAGACGATGCGACCCTTCGTTAAGTCGTAGGGCGACATCTCCACAGTGATCTTGTCTCCAGGCAGGATCCGGATGTAGTGCATCCGCATTTTGCCGCTGACGTGAGCCAGGATCAGGTGACCCGACTCGAGCCGAGCGCGGAATCGCGCGTTCGGCAGTGCTTCTGTAACCACCGCTTCCACGGTGATCGGTTCTTCTTTGGCCATCAGGCATCCCCTCTTTTCCATTCTTCGGGGAGGCCCTGAATCAGGCTCTGGAACACCGAGTCGGGACTCTGCATTCCATCGACGCGCGCCAGTATGCCTTTGGACTGGTAGTAGTCCACCAACGGCGCGGTTTGATCGTGATAAACCGCTAGGCGGTCCTTGACGGTGTCGGGCGAGTCGTCCGCGCGCTGGTACAGCTCCCCGCCGCAGTTGTCGCAGGTCCCCTCTTTGGCGGGCGGGTCGAACTCGCGGTGCTGGATGTTGCCGCAGGCCTTGCACAGCAGGCGGCCGGCGATGCGATCGACGATCACATTGTCCGGAACCGAGATATCGACGACATGGACCGAGGCGTCGCCGAGGCGCTCGGTCAGGGCCTCGGCCTGGACTACGGTCCTGGGGAAGCCGTCGAGGATGTAGCCACTCTCGCAGTCGGGCTGCTGGACGCGATCGAACAACATATCGAGGACGAGTTCGTCGGGGACCAGCTGTCCAGCGTCCATGAAACCCTTGGCGCGCTCGCCGAGCTCGGTGCCCTTCGAGATGTTTTCGCGGAAGAGATCTCCCGTGGAGATGTGGGCCAGCTCGATGTGCTTGCTGACACGAACGGCCTGGGTGCCTTTCCCGGCACCCGGCGCTCCCATGAAGATGGCGACTCTCGCGGCGTTCATGACGCGGTCCCCTCCTCGGTACCGGAGCCGACCTTCGCCCAGCCCCCACCTTTCGGTTGGGCGCCCTTCTTCGCACGCTTGCCGCCACCACCGCCACCACCGCCGCCACCGCCAGAACCGGTTCCGGCTCCGCCGCCAGGTCCGCCGCCATCACCGTAGTTGTGCATGACGACCGTGGCTTTGATGCGCTCGACGAGGTCCATGGCGACGCCGACGACGATCAGTACCGAGGTGCCGCCGAGGAAGTAGGCCAGGTTGCCCTGCAGAGCGGGGATGTTCGCGGTGACGAAGTTGGGCAGGACGGCGATCAGCGCCAGGAAAGCGGCGCCGGCGAGAGTGATTCGCTGCAGCGTGCCCTTGAGGAACTTGGCCGTCTGAGAGCCGGGACGCATACCCGGGACGAAGGAGCCGTGCTCGCGCAGGTTGTCCGCGATCTCGTCCGGACGGAACATCAGGTTGTTCCACACGAAGCAGAAGACGAAGACGAGCGCCAGCTGCATGGTCACATAGATGAACCCATCCGTGTCGAACAGGATGTTGTTCAGCGACTCCAGACCGATCATGCCGAAGACGGCCGTCGGAATGATGAACACGGCCGATGCGAAGATGATCGGCATGACGCCGGCCATGTTGATCTTGAGCGGGAGGAAGTGCTTCTGCCCCCCGTAGACGCGACGCCCACGGTTCTGACGGGCGTACTGGATCGGGATCCGGCGCTCACCCTTCTGGATGTAGACCACGACCAGGACGGTGACGGCCCAGATCGCGCACAGAGTCATGATGACGTTGTACGGATCGTCGTGCTGCGCGATTACCTGGCCCAGGCTCGAGGGCATGGTCGCGATGATGCCGGCCATGATGATCAGCGAGGCGCCGTTTCCGATGCCGTGTTCTGTGATCAGCTCACCGATCCACATGACGACGACCGCTCCCGCGGTCATGCCGAGGATCACGACGGTGGCCAGGCCGATGCCAGCTTCGTAGCCGGGCGCGATGATCATCGGGTCGTTGGCGAAGACACCGAACCAGATGAAGAGCGCTTGGAGCAGTGCGATCGGAATCGTCACCAGGCGCGTCCACTGATTGATCTTCTTCTGACCGGAAGCGCCCTCTTTCTGAATCGCCTCGAGCTGCGGCGAGACCTTGCCCAGCACCGAGAAGATGATCGAGGAGGAGATGTACGGCATGATCCCAAGGGCGAACAGGGTCGTCTGACCGAGTGCACCGCCGGAGAACGCAGAGAGCAGACCGAATACGGTGCTGCCTTCACTCGCTTTGGACAGGAACTCCGGGCTCATCCCCGGAATCGGGACCTGGAATCCAATCCGATACGCGAGCAGGAGCCCGAGCGTGTTGAAGAGCTTCTGACGTGCCGCCGGCACGCGAAACATCTGTACGAGGGTGTTCTCCACGAACTTGTCTACTTAGCTCCTTCGGTGCCTTCGGATGCAACTCCGCCGCGCTCGTCAAGCATGACGATCGTTCCACCGGCAGCCGTGATCTTCTCGATCGCAGTCTTGGTGAACTTCTGGGCGCGGACGGTGAGCTTGCGCTCAAGCGTTCCGTTACCGAGCACCTTGAACTGCTTGGTGTTCATGCTGACCAGACCGCGGTCGAGGACGGCCTTCAGGTCGACCGTGTCGCCATCGGCGAAGGCGGCGAGGCCTTCCACGTTGATGACGGTGTAGTCCTTGCGGAAACGAGCGTTCGTGAAGCCGCGCTTGGGAACTCGACGGTAGATGGGCATCTGACCGCCTTCGTAGCCGGGACGGTTCGAGGAGCCAGAGCGTGCGCCCCAACCCTTGTGACCGCGACCACTGGTCTTGCCGCTACCGCTACCGGTGCCGCGACCAATGCGCTTCCGAGCCTGATACTTCTGGCCCTTCTTGCAAACAGTGAGGACGTCCATGATTTAGAGCTCCACTCCACGCAAGCTCGCGACTTGCTCGGGGGTACGAAGGTCGGCGAGCGCCAGAAGGGTCGCCTTCACCACGTTGATCGACGTGGTCGAGCCATAGCACTTGGTCAGCACGTTGCGGATACCGGCCATCTCGCAGACGGCACGCACCGGTGCGCCGGCGGTGATTCCCGTTCCTTCAGAGGCCGGGATCAAGCGAACGCGGGCACCACAGAAGGTCGCCTCGACGTCGTGCGGGATCGAGCCCGCCGCCGTCAGGTGAACACGCATCAGGTGCTTGCGACCGTCCTTGTTGGCCTTCTCGATCGCGCCGGGAACCTGGCGAGCCTTGCCGAAGCCGTAGCCGACCACCCCACCGCGGTTGCCCACGACAGAGAGTCCGGAGAACGAGAATCGACGGCCACCCTTGGCTACCGCAGCGCAGCGATTGATCTTGAGCAGGACTTCGCTGAGGTCACTGAGCTCGGCAACTTCCGCGTTGTCGAGGTACATAATGTTTTGCATCGAAATCGCTCCGAACCTTAGAACTTGAGCCCGGCTTCGCGGGCGGCGTCGGCCAGCGCTTTGACGCGGCCCGTGTACTTGCATCCGCCGCGATCGAAGACGACCCGCTCGACACCAGCGTCGAGGGCCTTCTTTGCGATCTCAGCGCCGACCAGCTTGGCCTGCTCCGTCTTCGTCTTGCCACCGACCGAGGTCTGGTTGGCCTTGCCGACGGTTCCCGCTGCACACAGAGAGCGTCCGCCTTCGGCGTCCACGATCTGAACGAACATGTGCTTCAGGCTACGGTTCACCATGAGACGGGGCAGAGTCGAGCGCTGCCGGATCTTGGAGCGAATCGAGTTCTTGCGCCGTGCGCGCTGGCGTTCGAGTTTGGTTTTAGCGTTCATGAGATTGGCTACTAGCTACCGAAGCTCTTGCCGGCCTTCCTTCGTACGTACTCGCCCTGATAGCGAATGCCCTTGCCCTTGTAGGGCTCCGGCGGACGTACCTTGCGAATGATTGCGGCGACCTGGCCGACCGCTTGATTGTCTGCACCCTTGATGACGATCGTCGTCGGCTTGGGTGACTCACAGGTGACGCCCTTGGGCATGTCGATTTCGACCGGGTGGCAGAAGCCGATGTTGAGAACGATCTTTTGGCCCTGGGCCTTGGCGTTCCAACCGACACCGATGATCTCGAGCGTCTTCTCGAAGCCGTCGGTGACACCGATGACCATGTTGTTGATCAGAGCGCGCGTCATACCGAAGTAGGCGCTCGCTTCTTTCGCTGCCCCACTTCCGTTGGGCGAGACGACCGCCTGGTCAGCCTCCACCTTCAGGTCGATCTCGGGACGCAGCTTCAGAGAGAGCTCCCCCTTCGGACCCTTGACGGTGACCATGCGGTCCGCGCCCTGGGCGATCGAGACTCCACCCTTGATCGGGATGGGTTGTTTTCCAATTCGAGACATGACTCAACAGACCTTGCAGAGGATTTCGCCACCCACGCCAAGTTCGCGCGCGGTGCGATCCGAGATGACGCCCTTCGGCGTGGACAAGATATGGATACCCAGGCCGCGAAGAACCGGCTTGAGCTCTTTCGCGCCGCGGTAGACACGGCAGCCGGGCTTGCTGACCCGGTCGATGGTTCGAATGACTTGCTCGCCCTCCGGGCCGTACTTCAGGTGCAGATTGAGCACGCTCTTGGCGTCAACTTTCTCCACTTCGTAGGAACCGATGTAGCCCTCGAGCTTGAGGACTTCGGCGATGCGGACTTTGAGACGGGAGGCCGGCATTGCCACGCGCTTCGCACCCACCGTATTGGCGTTGCGAATGCGGGTCAGCATGTCAGCGATAGGATCGGTCATCATGGCGGTTCAGTCCTCTACCAAGAGGCCTTTCGCATTCCCGGAATCTCGCCGCGCAGTGCACGCTCGCGAAGACAGATGCGGCAAATACCAAACTTGCGATAGACCGCTCGTGAGCGTCCGCAGATCTGGCAACGGGTGTAAGCACGCGTGGAAAACTTCGGTTTCCCCTGCTGCTTCATGATCAAACATGTCTTGGCCATATCGAATCCTCTTAGCTGGCGAAGGGCATTCCGAGTTCCTTGAGCAGGAAGAACCCTTGCTCGTCGGTCTCGGCGGTCGTCACGAAGGTGACGTCCATTCCTTGGGTGTACTCGACACGGTCGAAGTCGATCTCGGGGAACACGATCTGCTCGGACAAGCCGAGCGAGTAGTTGCCGCGGCCATCGAGCTTGCTCTTCACTCCGCGGAAGTCGCGAATACGAGGAAGGACGACGCTGATCAGACGATCGGCGAACTCCCACATGCGCTCGCGCCTCAGAGTGACCGCGCAACCGATGGGCATGCCCTCGCGAAGCTTGAACCCGGCGATCGAGTGCTTGGCTTTGCGGACGGTCGGCTGCTGGCCCGCAATGATGGTCAGATCGCGAACAGCCGACTCGACCAGAGCCTTGTTCTCGACCGCACCCTTGCAGCCCATGTTGATCACGATCTTCTGCAGCTTGGGAACCGCATTGACGTTCTTGATCCCGAAGCTCTCCATAAGCTTCGAGCTGATCTCTTCGTTGTATTTCTCTAGTAGGCGGGGTGCCATATTAGGCCTCCGTCTTTCGCTTGCGTGTGCCTTTGCCGGTCGCCGGGTCCACGAGCATTACGTTGCTCGAATGGATCGAACATTCCTGCTGGATCCGCTCACCCTGGGGAGACTGCTGCGTCGGCTTCTTGTTCTTCCAACGCAGGTTGATTCCCTCGACGACGACTCGATTCGTCTTGTTGATGACGCGGCGGACCTCACCGGTGCTGCCCTTGTCATTTCCTGCGATCACGATAATCGTGTCGCCTGTACGTACTTTCATCAGACAACCTCCTGAGCGAGGGAAACGATCTTCATGAAGTTGCTCTCGCGAAGCTCGCGTGCAACCGCTCCGAAGATGCGGGTCCCCTTCGGGTTGTTCTCCGTGTCGACAATGACCATCGCATTGTGGTCGAAGCGGACATAGGAGCCGTCTTCGCGTCGCGTGTTGTGCCGAACTCGGACCACGACGCCTCGAACGATCGTTCCGGTCTTGACTTCAGAACCGGGGATGGACTTCTGGACCGCGCAGACGATCAGGTCACCGAGACCTGCGTAGCGACGGTGCGTGCCGCCGAGAACCTTGATGCAGCGCGCGCGCTTGGCTCCGGTGTTGTCGGCCACGTCCAGCATGGTTTGCATCTGGATCATTGGTCGTCCTCCAGAAGAGCTGCCACGTCACTGCCGGGAATCACCTTGTCGTTGATACCGCCGGTCGAGACGACGCGAGTCAGGCGCCAGCGCTTGCGCTTGGAGAGCGGGCGGGTCGAGTCGATCTCGACGACGTCACCCTCGAGGGCTTCACCCTTGTCATCGTGAGCGAGGAACTTGGAGTGGCTCCGGACGTACTTGTCGTACTTCGGGTGCTTGTAGGTCCGCTCGACGCGCACGGTGATGGTCTTGTCCATCTTCGTGCTCGTCACGGTTCCCTGGAGGGTTCGTCGGCTGTTCCGCTCGGAATCGGCGGCTGCGTCCTGGCCCTGGCTGTCTTTTGTAGTCGTCATGATTCGTACCTAGCGCGGCTCCTGCCCACGAACGTTGGTCTTTCGCTCGTGAAGGACCGTCGTGATTCGGGCGACCGAACGCCGCATTACTCTGATTTGAGCGGGGTTGGCCGACGTCTCAGTCGCGGCCTGAAAACGCATGTCGAAGAGTTCCTTCTTCACGTTCTTCAGGTCGAACAGTAGTTCGGCGTCCGTCTTGCTCCTGGCTTCCTCGATATTCATAGCGCGGCTCAGGTCGTAGGAAGACGGCGGACCATCTTCACCTTGATGGGCATCTTGTGGGCGACCCGCTTGAACGCGAGCTTCGCCTTGTCCTCGGAGATGCCAGCCATTTCGAACATGATGGTTCCCGGCTTGACGACTGCGGCCCAGTAGTCCACGTCGCCTTTACCTTTACCCATGCGCGTTTCAGCGGGCTTCGCAGAGATGGGCTTGTGCGGGAAGATCCGAATCCAGATCTTCGCGTTGCCCTGTGCGGCGCGGTTGGCAGCAACACGACCGGCTTCGATCTGACGGCCAGTAATCCAGCCGCCATCCAATGCCATCAAGCCGTACTCGCCGAACGCCACGGTGTTTCCCCGCTGGGCCGTACCCTTGATACGGCCGCGGTGCACCTTCCGATATTTGGTTCTTTTGGGCAGAAGCGCCATGTCTGTCTCCTAGGTGAAGGGCCCTAGCCGTTGTTCCGGCGAGAGGGGCCACGGCGACGGACGGGAGCAGTCGGAGCGCGCATTCCGCGCAACGTCTCTGCCGGACGGCGGAAGTCGAGCATTCCGCCGCGATCCACGTCACCTTTGTAGATCCAGACCTTCACACCGATGATGCCGTAGGTGGTCTTCGCCTCGGCTGTTCCGTAGTCCACGTAGGACTGAAGAGTGGAGAGCGGCACACGCCCCTCACGCTCCTTCGCGGTCCGCGCCATGTCGGCGCCTCCCAGACGGCCGTTGATCTCGGCCTTGATGCCGAGAGCGCCAGCCTGAATCGTGGTCTGAATCGCCTTCTTGATCGCGCGACGGAAGGCCATGCGCTTCTCGAGGGCTTCAGCGATCAGCTCGGCCACCAGCTTCGACTCGAGCTCGGGGCGCTTGATCTCGCAGACGGTCAAGTGACAGACCATGCCGGTGATCTTCTGAAGGCTGGCCTTCAGCTGATCGACACGGACGCCTTTGCGACCGACGAGGATGCCGGGGCGCGCGGTGTGAATGATCACGTTGACCGCTTCACCGGTGCGCTCGATCTCGATACGCGAGATTCCAGCCGCCTTGTATTCCTTGAAGATGTGCGTCCGGATCTTCTCGTCCTGGAGCAGGAAGATGGAGAAGTTCTTCTTGTTCGCGTACCAACGCGAGCGCCAGGGCTCGATGACCCCGAGTCGGTAACCCGACGGATGTACTTTATGACCCATTAGTTCTGGCCTTCAGTTGCTGTGCCGTCTTTAGGGGCGCTGTGGCCGCCGTCCGCTTCGCGGACAACGATGGTCAGGTGGCTGGTTCGTTTACGGAAAGGCATCGCGCGGCCCTGGGGACCAGGACGGTAGCGCATGCGATTGTTGAGGAGCGGACCGTCGTCGGCGCGGCTGTCCGCAACGACGAGTTGGTTGACGTCCACGCCTTCGTCTTGGCTCGCGTTTGCGATCGCGGACTGCAGCACCTTCTTGTAGAAGACCGCAGCGCGCTTCGGCGAGTACTCGAGTTGCTCGAGCGCACTGTTGACCGGCAAACCGCGAATGAGATCCGCGATAAGACGAGCCTTGCGCGCCGTGAGTCGGGCGTAGCGATGCCGAGCAGTGAACGCCGGCTTGGAGGATTGGGTTGCTGTTGCCATGGCCTACCGCTTCTTCGACTCTTTCTTGTTGGTGTGGCCGCGGAACTGGCGCGTCGGCGAGAACTCGCCGAGCTTGTGCCCCACCATGTCTTCGCTGACGTAGACCTTCAGGTGTTGCTTGCCGTTGTGGACCATGAACGTGTGGCCGATGAAGTCCGGCGGGATCGTGCATGCGCGCGACCACGTCTTGATGGGATCGCGAGAGCCTCCCATTGCTCGGACCTTGGCGAGCAACTTGGGCTCGACGAACGGGCCCTTCTTCAAACTGCGTCCCATATCTAGCGCCCTCTCTTCTTCCTGCGACGCAGGATGAACTTGTTGGTGGGGTTGCTCTTCCGTCGCGTGCGGCCGCCCTTGGCGAGCACAGCCGTCGGAGAACAGGGGTGACGACCACCAGCGGTTCGCCCTTCACCACCACCCATGGGGTGATCGACAGGGTTCATCGCGGTTCCCCGGACTTCCGGGCGGCGTCCGAGGTGACGCTTGCGACCGGCTTTGCCCAATTTGACGTTTTGATGATCGGTGTTGCCCATGCGGCCGATGGTCGCGCGGCATCCGATGTGCACCTTGCGGAGCTCGCCGGAGGGCAGACGCACGATCGCGTGCTTGCCTTCACGAGCGGTCAGCTGAGCCGCGCTGCCAGCCGAGCGGCACAGCTGTCCGCCGCGGCCCGCCAGGAGCTCGATGTTGTGGATCTGAAGCCCGAGCGGGATGTCGGCGAGCAACATGGCGTTGCCCGTCGTCGGCTCGGCATCGGAGCCCGACATGATCGTCTGCCCGACGGTCAGACCGAGCGGTGCGAGGATGTAGGTCTTGACTCCGTCCGCGTAGAACAGGAGCGCGATGTTGGCCGAGCGGTTGGGATCGTATTCGATCGCCTTCACGACGGCCGGAATGCCATCGCGCCTGCGCTTGAAGTCGATCAGACGATAGCGGCGCTTGTGACCGCCACCGCGTCGGCGAGAAGTGATTCGCCCCGTGTTGTTGCGGCCACCCGTCTTCTTGAGCGGGCGAAGCAGCGCCTTTTCGGGCTTCTTCTTCGTGAGCTCGGAGTAGTCGAGCACGCTTCCGTGACGACGACCCGGAGAGGTGGGCTTGTATGTTTTTACAGGCATGGCAGGTTCCTAGGTATCGAGTCCCCTACAGGACTTCGATCGTGCTTCCCTCCGCTAGCGTGACCATGGCTTTCTTCCACTGACGGGTCTGGCCGATGCCGTATCCCCTTCGGCGCCATTTGCGGGGCGCGCGGAGCGTGTTGACACTCGTCACGCGCACGTCGAACAGGGTCTGGACCGCTTCGCGAATCTCGACCTTGTTGGCGTCCACCGGCACGCGGAAGTGGTACGCGTTGCGCGCGCCCATGTCTCCGCTGGCCTTCTCCGTGATCACCGGCTTCTGGATGATCCGGTAGTAACGATCGAGCGAGTTCACGCTTCACCTCCTGCATTCTCAGCCTTGGCGTCCAAAGACTTGGCACTGCCAGTAGCTGCAAACTTCGCGGCGAGCTGATCCATCGCAGCCGGCTCCGCGATCAACGTTCCACCGGCGATCACCTCGTAGGCACAGATCTCGGTGGCGAGGCGCACCTCGACGTTCGTGAAGTTCCGGAAGGACTTCCACACGTTCTCGTTGCGCTCGGCCAGGATGACCAGCGCGCGTCGCGGCGAACCGAGGTCGGCCAGGATCTTGCGGGCCGCCTTGGCGGAGGGCGCAGTGATGTGATCGAGGTCGGCAACGACCAGCTCGTTGTCGTTCAACTTGCCGGCGAGAGCAGAGCGCAGTGCGACTCGGCGTGCCTTCTTCGGCATGTAGAAGTTGTAGCTGCGCGGGCGCGGACCGAAGACCGTTCCACCACCACGCCAGATGGGCGACTTCACATCACCGGCACGTGCTCGGCCGGTGTGCTTCTGACGGTAGGGCTTCTTGTTCGTGCCCTTGACCTCAGAACGACCCTTGGTCTTGACCGTACCCTGGCGTTGGTTCGCCTGGTACATGATCACAGCCTCTTTGAGCGTGCGATACAGGACCTTGCCTCCAAACGGAGTCTCGTCCAGATCGACAGTCCCAACGCTGCCTGATTTGTAGCTCTTGACTTGCATGATCAGCCCTTCTTAACCCCGGTCTTGGCGGTCTGGACCTGAACCAAGCTTCCGATCGCGCCAGGGATCGAGCCCTTGACCAAGATCAGGTTGCGAGCTTCGTCGATCCGAATGATCTCGAGGTTCTTGATCGTCTTGCGCGAGTTGCCGTAGTGGCCGGAGCTCTTCATGCCCTTGAACACGCGTCCGGGATAGGCCGACTGGCCGATCGATCCGGGGCTACGCTTGTTCTTGGAGCCGTGCGTCATCGGACCGCGGTGGAAGCCGTGGCGCTTGATCGTTCCAGCGAAGCCACGACCCTTGGTCGTTCCGATCACGTCGACGAGCTGCCCGACCTCGAACACCGTTGCGGTGACCTGATCGCCAACCGAGTGCTCGGAGGGCTTGTCGAGGCGCTCTTCCCGCAGGAAGCGCTTCGGTGCCGTTCCGACCTTCTCGAAGTGACCGAGTTGCGGCTTGCGCGTGCTCTTGACCGGTGCGTCCTCGAAGCCCAGCTGAACGGCGTTATAGCCGTCCTGCTCTTCGGTTCGCACCTGGCAGACAGTACAGGGACCCGCAGTAATCACCGTGGCACCGAGAGCTTTGCCCTCTTCGGTGAACACTTGGGTCATACCCGTTTTCTTTCCCAGGATCAGCGTCATGACTCCTCGAAATGGATGAGCGCCGGTTCGACCCCCTCCCCAGCGAGCTGAGGAGTACGCGTGGCCACGCGGCTAACAAAAAATAGTGAGTGAGAGTTCCCAGCCCACTTGAACGGGAGGCCGCGAAGACCTCCGCGAAGCGGCGATTGGGAATGAATGAGAGTGGAGTGCGAGACCAGCTTCGGACAGCCGAGACTGGTTCCTTCGTTGCGAGACTTCTTCGTTGTGAGCCGGTCCGTTGACCGAATCACCAGGATCTTTGGTGGGAGAAATCCAAAAGCCGCGAAGTGATCCGCGGCTCATCGCGCCATGGGTCGACTTGCTTGGAAGGTGGGTCGACCTAGGCCTTGATTCGGATATCCACGCCTGCGGGCATGTTAAGACTGCTGAGCGAGTCCACCGTTTGCGCGGTGGGCTCCGAGATGTAAATCAGCCGCTTGTGGGTTCGAATCTCGAACTGCTCACGCGACTTCTTGTCCTTGAACGGCGAACGAAGAACGGTGTAGCGCTCGATCCGCGTCGGAAGCGGAATCGGACCCGCAACGCGTGCACCCGTCCGCTTGGCCGTCTCGACGATGTCGACAGCCGATTGGTCGAGGGCTTCGTTGTCGTAAGCCTCCATCCGGATCTGGATCTTGTCCTTCATTGTTCCTGTGTCGTTTTTCTTCTCTGAGGGCTGCTAACCGGTAGGGCCGCCTACCGTGCGCAGACCCGTGTCCGCACTCCCGTGAGCAACCACCTCTCCCCACCAGTTCCGCCAATCAGCAGCGCCAATCAGCGTTGCCAATCAGCATTGCCGATTCACGAACCGAGCCGGCGCGATTTCAGCCTCTCTCCACGCCGATTTGGGGGGCGTTTCGAGGCGAACTGTTCCGCGTCGGCAGATGGCTTCTGACCGGAAAGGGGCGAAGAACATAGCCAGTAGTGGCCCCAGGGGTCAATGAAGTCGGCTTATCTTTGGCCGGGAATTTGCGAGCGGCCTCAGAATTGCCCGCGACCGTTCAGACCCAAGCCAGCCCGCGGCTCTCGATCTCGCTCTCCGGAACCGCCCGAAAGCCATCGGGGTGAAGGCTGAAACTGGCTCTACCCTGCGAAAGGGACCGTAGAACGGTCGAATAGCCAAACATGTTCGCCAGCGGGACGCGGCCCACGACCGTCCGCGAGTTGGCGTCGGAGCGAACCTCGGCGATGTCGGCTCGCTTGCTGTTCAGCTCGGCCAGGATCCCGCCCATGAACTCGGCCGGAGCGGAGATGTCGAAGGCCATCACGGGCTCCAGGAGTTCGATCGTGGCGGCCTCGGAGGCCAGCCTGAGGGCCTGCGCGGCGGCCTGGCAGAAGCCGAGCTCCGAGTCGCTCTGGTGGGCCTTCCCGAAGGGGAGGATCCGAACCCGCGCTCTCACCAGGGGGAATCCGAAGCGCGGCCCCGACGTCGCCGAGTCCAGCAGGGTCTCCTCGACGGCCGCGCGATGGGCTGCGGGAACCTCACACTCGGGGCTCCACTCGATCGACGAGGCGAGCCCCTCCTCCGTCCCGGCGAGCTCGAGCCGTATACGGCCCGTGTAGGGCGTTCCGCCCAGCTTGCGCTCCAGGTCCAGCTCGCCCGTCCCCGGGGCCGCCACCGCCTCGCGGTAGGCCACGCGAGGCTGTCCGACGCGGATCGGAATGTGGAAGTCCCGCTCGAGGCGGTGCTGCATGACCTCCAGGTGGAGCTCCCCCATCCCGGAAATCAACCACTGGCCGGTATCGGAGTCTTCCCGAACCGAGAAGGACGGGTCCTCGACGGTCAACCGGTCGAGCGCGATACGGAGCGCGTCCCGGTCGGCGCCGGTCCGGGGCTCCACCACCTGAGCGAGGACAGCATCGGGAAACTCGAGTCGTTCGAGGTAGAGGTTCTCCTTCTTCGTGCAGAGGGTGTCCCCGGTCGCGATACCACTCACACCCGAGATCGCCACGACGTCGCCACGGCTGGCTGCTTCGAGCGGCTTGCGCTCTTCGGCGTGCATGCGCAGCACACGCGCCACGCGGCCCGTCTGCTTGGTCCTCGGGTTGTAGAGGCAGAGACCCGGCCGAACCGTCCCGGCGTAGATCCGGATGAAGGCGAGGTCCTCGTTTCGATCGGCCTGCAGCTTGAACACGAGGGCGACGGGCGGAGCATCGTTCTCCGTCTCGAAAGAGACCGGGTTCAAGGTCTCGGCAGAGGTCGCGAGCACGGGCGGACGGTCGAGGGGCGATGGCAAATAGAGGCCAACAGCGTCCACTAGTGGCTGAATACCGACGTTTCGAAGGGCGGCTCCGCAGAGCACCGGGACCAGGGTTCGCGCGAGGACACGCTTTCGCAGCGCCCGCTGCAGGAGCTCCGGAGACGGCTCCCGGTCCTCGCTGATCTCGGCGAGGACCTCCTCGTCCTCCTCGGCGAGCGACTCGATCAGCTCCGCGCGCAGGACATCGACCTCGTCCGAGACTTCGTCGGGGACGGGGACCTCGACCGGCGCTTGGCCCTTGTCGTCTTCGCGAAACCGAAGAGCGCGGCGAGTGAGCAGGTCGACGACCGAGCGAAACTCGCGCTCCTCCCCGAGCGGATACTGGATCGCGAGTGCGGGCTCGTCGAGCTGACTCTCGAGCTCGTCGATGCAGCGCATGTAGTCGGATCCCGCTCGATCGTTCTGGTTCACGAACACGAGGTACGGAACCGAGTGGCGCTTGATCTGACGCCAGACGGTCTCCGACTGCGCCTGCAACCCCGCGGTGCCATTGAGCACAAGGATCGCTCCGTCGAGTACGCGCATGCAGCGCTCGACTTCGATCGTGAAGTCGACATGACCGGGCGTGTCGATCAGGTTGAGGGACAGGCCGCGCCACGGCACGGAGGTGGCTGCCGCCGAGATCGTGATCCCGCGCGTGCGCTCCTCTTCCATCCAGTCCATGACCGCGGTCCCCTCGTGCACCTCGCCCATGCGGCGCTCGACACCGGAGTAGTAGAGGATCCGCTCGGAGATCGTGGTCTTGCCCGCGTCGATGTGAGCGACGATCCCGAGGTTCCGGACAGTAGAGAGATCTGGCGAAGACACAGCGCGCCCATGATAGCTGGCGTGCACGAGCGAATCCGCCCCCGAAGTAGAGAGGTCGCGAAGGCTGAGCTCTGGCATTCGCCGACTTCCTCGAACAAACTCGCCGCCTGGCTCCGGCATCGAAGCGAGCCGCCAGTCCCCATGCCCATCGAATTTCGAATCCTGAGAGATCCGCGCGAATCCGTAAAGAAGTGCTCGCTCACCCCGCTGCGCGGACACCCGGCGGTCAGCTTCACGCGCTATCACCGCGACCACAGGCTGTCGGCCCCGGACCACCTCTACCTCACCCCCGAAGGTGAAGAGCTGTCGTCCGCCGACGCTGGCCGCAAGGTCCTGCTCATCGACTGCTCGTGGCGTCGCGTCCCGAGCCTCCTGGCCACCGTGGATGGCCCGCTGCATGCGCGCCGTCTACCGGTCTTCCAAACCGCGTATCCGCGCAAGAGCTCGACCTTCGAGGACCCCGAGACCGGGTTAGCCTCCGTCGAAGCCCTCTACGCGGTCAGCGTCCTGCTCGGAGAGCCGGACCTCTCCCTGCTCGAGGACTATCGCTGGCGTGAGCGCTTTCTGGAGCTGAATCCCTCCCTCGCGCTCTAGTCCGAGCTGGCGCGGCGCGAGCGCGCGGACACGAAAAAAGCGGCGTGGGGAACGCCGCTCTTTCGTGAACTTCGGGACCGCTTGGAACCGAAGGGTCGGTGCCGATCAGCGCGCGTAGTGCGCGTAGGCTCGGTTGGCCTCGGCCATCTTGTGGATGTTTTCTTTCCACGTGACCGATGCGCCGGTGCCGTTGTAGGCGTCGACGAACTCTTCCGCGAGGCGCTGCTTCATCGGCTTGCCCTTCTTCTTGCGGGCGTTGTCGACGAGCCAGCGAACGGCCAGGCTCTGCTGACGGTTGCGCTTCACTTCACGCGGCACCTGATAGTTGGCACCGCCGACTCGCTTGCTGCGAACCTCGACGGAAGGACGGATGTTCTCGATGGCCTTCACGAAGATCTCTTCTTGGCCTTCTTCCAGCTCCGGAAGCTTCTTCTCGGCGAGGTCGAGGGCATCGTAGAAAATGAGCTGCGCGGTGCTCTTCTTCCCGCTCAGCATGATCTTGTTGATGATCTTCGATGCGAGCATCGAGCCGAACTTAGGGTCCGGGAGGACCAGGGCTTGGGTGGATTTGAAGTTACGGGGCATACTCGAAGACCTTGACGGGCTAGCTAACGGTAGTCGGCCATTCGAGGCGGACTGGCTGCTTTGGTTCTTGTTTGGCTGTCTTGTTTGACTGTCGCCATCGACTGTGACTTCTGCCGAGCGAAGAAGCTTCGCTCAGTGGATTACTTCTTCGGACGCTTACTTCTTCGGACGCTTCGCACCGTACTTCGAACGAGACTGCAAGCGACCGTCGACGCCTGTCGCGTCGAGCGTTCCACGCAGCACGTGATAGCGGACACCGGGAAGGTCGCGAACACGGCCACCGCGGATCAACACGATGGAGTGCTCTTGAAGGTTGTGCCCCTCACCCGGGATGTAGGCCGTGATCTCCTTGCCATTCGACAAGCGCACACGAGCGACTTTTCGGAGCGCCGAGTTCGGCTTCTTCGGGGTCATCGTCTTGACCTGAAGACAGACGCCCCGCTTCTGGGGGCATGAGTCCAAGACAGGTGACTTGGAGCGGTTCTTCGAGGGCTTGCGGCCCTTGCGAACCAGTTGATTGATCGTCGGCATCAGGTTTTGTGATTTCTGAGATTTGGGCGCGGTATTCTAGGTGCTCGCGCTTGCTAGTCAAGTTGAGGAGCTGGAGCGCCTAAGCGCCGGACTCCCCTTCCTCGTCGGTAGAGGGCTCGAGGGGCGTGGAATCGGTGGCAGCGAGGTTCTCGATCGGGGGAGTCTTCGGAAGCTCCGCGGCCGGGATCTCCTCAGCGACTGCTTCCGCAGCGGGTGCTTCCTCCGCCGCAACCTCAGCAGCCGGGACGGATTCCTCGGCGGCCGTTGCTGTTGCGGTGGCCGCGGGTGCTCCTGCCAGAGCGTCCGTTCCCGTTCCGGCCAGTGCTTCGAGAGCGGGCTCCGCTTCCGGAGCCGAAACGGCCGGATCGGCGCCGCCCGCGAGCAGCGCTTCCATGGCCGGATCGAAGGCCGCCGAAGCGACACTGGTGGACTTGCCGATCTCGCCGAAGTCGATGTTCTTCTTCACGCGAGTGCGGTAGTGATCTCGGAAGCCGGTTCCCGTCGGGACCATGTGACCGAGGATGACGTTCTCCTTCAAGCCGACCAGGTAGTCGCGACGGCCGGCCAGTGCGGCTTCCGTCAGGACCTTGGTCGTCTCCTGGAAACTCGCCGCAGAGATGAAGGACTCCGAGGAGAGCGAGGCCTTCGTGATACCGAGCAAGAGCGTCTGACCGTTCGCCGGCTTCTTGCGGTCCTTGCGGAGGCCTTCGTTGGCGAGGCGGAAGCGGACCTTGTCCACAACAGCACCCGGCAGGAAGTCGGAGTCGCCCGGATCGTTCACCTGAATCTTGCGCATCATCTGCGCCAGGATGATCTCGACGTGCTTGTCGTCGATGCCCACCCCCTGCGAACGGTAGACGTTCTGGATCTCGCGCAGCATGTAGTGCTGCAGAACCTCTTCGCCCGTTACGCGCAAGATGTCGTGCGGCACCATGGCGCCGTCGACGAGCGGCTCGCCCGCGACCACTTCGTCGCCCTTGTGGACGCGCAGGTGCTTGCCCTGGGGAACGGCGTGCTCGACCTCTTCGATCACCTCACCGTTCGGGCCGACGGCTCGAACGATGATCGTGCGCTTGCCGCGCTTCTTGTCACCGAGCTCGACGACACCGTCGATCTCTGCGACGACAGCCGGCTCCTTCGGGCGACGTGCCTCGAAGAGCTCCGTCACTCGCGGCAGACCACCGGTGATGTCCTGCGTTCCGCCGACCTCACGAGAAGTCTTGGCGATCAGCTCACCGGCGACGACGTCGGCGCCGTCGTCGACCTCGATGTACGCACGCTCGGGGATCGGGTACAGAGCAACGGGGTTGCCCTCTTTGTCTTCGATGATCAGTTGCGGGTGCAGGTCGCCCTTGTTCTCGATGACGAGACGGCGAAGCGTTCCCCGGCGGGAGTCGCGCTCCATCTTGAGCGTCTTGCCCTCGAGCAGATCTTCGTAGCGGACCTTGCCGCCCTTCTCCGCGAGGATCGGGACGTGGTGCGGGTCCCAGGTGCAGAGCACATCGCCCGTCTTCACCTCGGCCCCGTCCGCGACGAACATGACCGCACCGGTCGGCGCCGGGTAGCGATCGAGCTCTCGGCCGCGGTCGTCGACCGTGCCGATCTCACCGTTGCGGTTGATGACCACCTTCTCGCCCTCGCGGTTGGTGACAACCTTGAGGTTCTTGTAGCTGATCTTGCCCTCGCGCTTGGCCTTGACCTCGGACTCTTCGACCGAGCGCGATGCCGTTCCACCGATGTGGAAGGTACGCATGGTCAGCTGAGTTCCGGGCTCACCGATCGACTGCGCGCCGATAATGCCGACCGCGAGTCCGCGTTCGGCCATCGTTCCGCGCGACAGGTCCATGCCGTAGCAGTGGGCGCAAATGCCCAGCTCTGCCTCGCACAAGAGCGGGCTGCGGACGCGCATCTTCTCGATGCCCATCGCTTGGATCTGAGCCGCAGCCTCCTCCGAGATGACCTCGTTCTCGCGAACGACGATCTCGTCGGCGATCACGTCCATGATCGTCTCGCGAGCGACGCGGCCGCGAACGGCTTGCGCCAGCGTGACCACGATCTTCTCGCCCTTGAACACCGGGAACTTCAGCATGCCGTTCGGCGTGCCACAGTCATCGATGGAGATGACGACGTTCTGCGCGACATCCGTGAGCTTACGAGTCAGGTAGCCAGCGTCCGCGGTCTTGAGTGCCGTGTCCGCCAGTCCTTTTCGCGCACCGTGAGTCGACGAGAAGTACTCGAGGACTTTCAGGCCTTCGCGGAAGTTTGCCTTGATGGGCGTCTCGATGATCTTGCCGGAGGGCTTGGCCATCAGACCGCGCATACCGGCCAGCTGACGAATCTGGTCGATGGATCCACGAGCACCGGACTCCACCATGCAGAAGATCGGGTTGACGTAGGTGTCCCCCACGCGAACGTCCTCTTCCAGCACCTTCATCAGGTCCTGGCCGACTCTTTCACGGGCATGGGTCCACTGGTCGATGATCTTGAGGTAGCGCTCGCCCTCGGTGATGACGCCCTTGTGGAAGGCTGCCTCGACCGTATCGATCTCGGCTTGCGTCTCGGCGAGGATGTTGACCTTCGTGTCCGGGATGCGCATGTCATCCTTCGCGAAGGAGAGACCGGCGCGCGTCGCCGCCTTGAAGCCGAGATCCTTGAGATCGTCGAGCAAACGGAGAGTGGCGTCGCGACCGAGCAAGCGGTGGCAATCGCTGATCAGTCCACCGATGCCCTTCTTGTTCAAGTCATAGTTATAGAACGGCATCCCGGGGGGCAGGATGTCGTTGAAGATCGCGCGGCCGATGGTGGTGAGCAGGTACTCCGGCTCGCCGCCATCCAACGTGACCTTGCCGTCCTCATCGATCGTGACGGGGGTTCCGTCGCGCTCCATCTTGATCTGACGACCGGCATCCATGCGCACGCGGACCGACTGGTGCGTGTGCGTCTGGCCGTGGCCGTAGGCCAGGAAGAGCTCGCCGAGCGAGGTGAAGATGCGCGGCTTGTCTTCCGAAGGAGCCGGGCTCTTCGACAGGTAGAAGATGCCGAGGACCATGTCCTGGGAGGGCGAGATGATCGGCGCGCCGTTCGAGGGCGAGAAGATGTTGTTGCTCGAGAGCATCAGCGTCGAGGCTTCGATCTGCGCCTCGTAGGAGAGCGGCAAGTGAACAGCCATCTGGTCCCCGTCGAAGTCCGCGTTGAAACCACCGCAGACGAGCGGGTGGAGCAGGATCGCGTTGCCTTCGATCAGAACCGGCTCGAAAGCCTGGATGCCCATGCGGTGAAGGGTCGGCGCTCGGTTCAACATGACCGGGTGGTCACGAATCACCTCCTCGAGCACGTCCCAGACGTCCTCGTCGCGACGCTCCATCATGCGCTTGGCGGACTTGATGGTGTCGGCCAGCCCCAGCTCCTTGAGCCGGCGAATAATGAAGGGCTGGAAGAGCTCGAGAGCGACCTTCTTCGGCAGTCCGCACTGGTGCAGACGCAGGTCCGGACCAACGACGATTACGGAACGCGCCGAGTAGTCGACACGCTTACCGAGCAGGTTCTCACGGAAACGCCCCTGCTTGCCCTTGATCATGTCGGTCAAGGACTTGAGCGGACGGTTCGAGGAGCCGAGCACGGGACGGCGGCAACGACCGTTGTCGAAGAGCGCGTCCACGGACTGCTGCAGCATCCGCTTCTCGTTGCGGATGATGACCTCGGGTGCGTTGAGGTCGAGCAGCTTCTTCAGGCGGTTGTTCCGGTTGATCAGACGACGGTAGAGGTCGTTGAGGTCACTGGTCGCGAAGTTGCCGGAGTCGAGCAGCACGAGCGGACGCAGATCCGGCGGGATGACCGGGATGACCTCGAGGATCATGCAGGTCGCATCGTTACCGGAGTCCTTCAGCATCTCGATCGTACGGAGACGCTTGATGATGTCCTTCTGACGTTGACGCGACCGCGTCGACAAGAGCTCTTCACGAAGCTCGTCGCAGAGACGCTGCAGGTCGAGACGACGCAGCATTTTGCGCACAGCCTCCGCACCCATATCCGCGTCGAATTCAGAACCGTACTTGGCACGCGACTGACGATACTCGTCTTCGGTGAGCAGCTGCTTCTCTTCGAGCGGCGTGTCACCGGGATCGATGACGATGTAGTCCTGGAAGTAGATCACCCGCTCGAGGTTGGAGGTCTTCAGTTCCAAGAGCGTACCGAGGCGGCTCGGCATGGCCTTGAAGAACCAAATGTGAGCGACGGGCGCGGCGAGGTTGATGTGCCCCATCCGCTTTCGGCGAACGCGGCTGTGCGTGATCATCACACCGCACTTGTCGCAGACGATGCCCTTGTGCTTGATGCCCTTGTACTTTCCGCAGAAGCACTCCCAGTCCTTCTCAGGACCGAAGATGCGCTCGCAGAACAGACCCTCCCGCTCCGGTCGATAGGTGCGGTAGTTGATCGTCTCGGGCTTTTTGACTTCGCCGTAAGACCACGACCTGATGTCCTCGGGGGACGCCAGGCTGATCTTGACGCTGCCGTAATCGTTGACTCGGTTGTATAGCGCTTCGGTCATGATCAAAGCCCCTAGAGGGTCGCCTTCTTCTGAAGTTCCATGTTGAGTCCAAGCCCGCGGATTTCGTTGGTCAGAACCTCGAAGGAGACGGGCGTTCCCGGCTCCAGGATGTTGAGTCCCTTGACCATCGATTCGTAGATCTTCGTCCGCCCGTCGACATCGTCGGACTTCACCGTCAGCTGCTCCTGCAAGATGGCTGCGGCGCCATAGGCCTCGAGCGCCCAGACCTCCATCTCGCCGAATCGCTGACCGCCGAATCGCGCCTTACCACCCAGCGGCTGCTGCGTGATCAGGCTGTACGGGCCGGTCGCCCGCGCGTGCACCTTCTGGTCGACCAGGTGGTGCAGCTTGAGCATGTACATGATTCCGACGGTGACGTCTTGCTCGAAGACCTGTCCCGTGCGGCCGTCATGGAGGCGGAACTTACCGGTGGTCGGCATGCCCGCTTCCGTGAGCTCTTTCTCGATCTCCTCTTCCGTCGCACCGTCGAAGGAGGGCGTGTCGTATCGACGTCCCAACTTCTTGCCAGCGAAGCCGAGGTGAGTCTCGAGGATCTGACCGACGTTCATTCGACTGGGCACGCCGAGCGGGTTCAGAACGATCTGAACCGGGGTGCCATCTTCGAGGTACGGCATGTCTTCCTGGGGCATGATCTTCGAGACCACACCCTTGTTGCCGTGGCGGCCGGCCATCTTGTCCCCCACCGAGAGGTTGCGCTTGGTGGCGACGTAGACCTTGACCATCTCGAGGACGCCGGTGGGAAGCTCATCACCGCGGCTGAGGCGGTTGACGACTTTGTTCTTCTCACTCTCGCGGCCGTCGATGCGTGACTGGTAGTCCTCGATCAGGCCGAGAGCCTTCTCGCGCTTGCCCTTGTCACTGCACTCTTCCGAAGCGGCCAGGCTGATCAGCTTGACGCGACGCAGCTCGTCGAAGGTCGCCGTGTCGTCCAGCGCGAGCGGCTTGCCCGTCATGTCGTCCATCAGCTCGAGAGCGAGCGTCTCCTGGACGTCCTTCAGGAGCTGAGCGGTGTAGGAGCTGAAGGCCCGCAGGAAGTCCCGCTCCGCATCGCGGATTTGAGCCAGAGCGCGTTGACGCTCCTCGTCGGTCAGGTTCACTCGACGCGAGTACTTCTGCGCGTCGATCACGACGCCCTTACTGCCAGGCGGCATGGTCAGCGAAGCGTTTTTCACGTCGACGCCAGCACGACCGAAGATCGCGTGCAGCAGCTTCTCTTCCGGAGTCAGCTCGCTCTTGCTCTTCGGAGCGACCTTGCCGACCAGGACGTCGCCGGCCTGCACGCGCGTTCCCACGCGAATGATGCCGGTCTCGTCGAGGTTGCCGAGCGCCTTCTCGCCCACGTTGGGGATGTCGCAGGTGAACTCCTCCTTGCCGAGCTTCGTCTCGCGAATCTCGACGTCGTACTCCTCGATGTGGATCGAGGTGAAGGTGTCCTCGCGAACGAGCTGCTCGGAGATCAGGATCGCATCCTCGTAGTTCAGGCCCTCCCAGGGCATGAATGCGACGACGATGTTCTTGCCGAGCGAGAGCACACCGTTACTGGTGGCCGCGCCATCGGCGAGCAGCTCGCCAGCCGCGATCTCGTCGCCCTCGCTGACGACCGGCTTCTGCGTCTGGCAGGTCCGCTCGTTGAGTGCGCGACACTTGGTCAGGCGATACTCGTCGGTGTCGTTGACCAGGATCATCTGGCTGTCGACGTAGGTCACGGTGCCGGGCTTCTCGGCGCGCAGCAGCATGTCCGAGTTGGCCGCGACGACCGACTCCATGCCGGTGCCGACGATCGGCGGCTCCGTCTTGAGGAGCGGCACGGCCTGGCGCTGCATGTTCGAGCCCATCAGCGCGCGGTTGGCGTCGTCGTGCTCGAGGAAGGGAATCAGCGCCGCCGAGATGCCGACGATCTGCTTGGGCGAGACGTCGACGTAGTCGATCTCCTTCGGCGGGACCTCGACGTTGTCGCCGTCGCGACGCGCCAGGATGCGCTCGTCGATCATGCGGCTCTTGGCGTCGATCTTGACGTCGGCCGGGGCGATGATCATGCCCAGCTCTTCGTCGGCGCGCAGGTACGCGATCTCGTCGGTCATGACGCCCTTCTTGCAGCGCCGGTAGGGCGCGACCAAGAAGCCGTAGTCGTCGAGCTTGGAGAAGACCGCCAGCGAAGAGATGAGACCGATGTTCGAGCCCTCGGGCGTCTCGATCGGGCACAGGCGGCCATAGTGAGAGAGATGCACGTCGCGGACGTCGAAGCCGGCGCGCTTTCGGTTGAGACCGCCCGGGCCGAGCGCGGACAGGCGCCGCTCGTGGGTCAGCTGACTGAGCGGGTTGGTCTGGTCGACCACCTGGCTCAGCTCACCGCGACCGAAGAAGTAGTCGACGGCACTGGAGAAGGTCTTCGAGTTGATCAGGTTGCGCGGGGAGACCGTCTCGGGGTTCTCCAGGTTCATGCGCTCTTGCGCGGTGCGGCGCAGCTTGAGCAGACCCTTGCGGAACTCTTCGGCGGCCAGCTCGGCGACCGTGCGGACGCGGCGGTTGCCGAGGTTGTCGATGTCGTCGATCTCGCCTTCGCCGTTGCGCAGCGCGAGCAGGTACTTGACCGAGTTCGTGATGTCCTGCGGCTGCAGCACCTGTGTCTTCTCAGGGATGTCCTGGTCGAACTTGCGGTTCAAGCGGAAGCGGCCCACGCGACCGAGGCGGTAGCGCTGCGGATCGAAGAACTTCTCGTGGAACAGGTCGCGAGCCTTCTCGACCTGCGGCGGGTTGCCCGGGCGCAGGCGGCTGTAGATCTTCAGCAGCGCTTCGTTGTGCGTCTTGCAGGGGTCCTCGTGCAGCGTCTTAATCATCAGCATGTCGAGGTCCGACGGATCGCCGGCGATGATCTCGACTTCGGCCAGATCGCCCGCGGCGATCTCCAGCGCCGCCGTCTCCGGGATCGGGTGCCCGGAGGGAACCAGGACCTCGCCGGTCTTCAGGACGACCACATCCCCCACCGCGATGCGGTCGGTAATCGCCTTGGCGAAGGAGTTCTGCGTCTGCGACTTGGTCTTCTTGACGACCTTGGTCTCGTAGAACATCCGCAGGATGTCCTGGTCCGTTCCGAGCGACTCGTCGAGCGCGCGCAGCAGAGTGACGGCCGAGAACTTGCCCGACTGGTCGATACGGACCGTCAGGATCTCCTTCTTACTGACGTTGAGCTCGATCCACGAGCCGCGCTCGGGGATGATCCAGCAGCTGTGCAGCTTGCGGTCGGAGCTCGCCGTGTCGACGAGGAAGTCCACACCGGGCGAACGGTGCAGCTGGCTGACGATGACGCGCTCGGAGCCGTTGATGATCAGCTCGCCGCCACCGATCATGATCGGAAGCTCACCCAGGTAGACCTCTTCCTCGACCGGCTCCGGCTTGACCAGACGCAGGCGCACCTTGAACGGGTGGCCGAAGGTCAGGCGAAGCTTGCGGCACTCATCGATCGTGTAGCGCGGCTTGCCGAGCTCGTAGCCGACGTACTCGAGGCACATCGTCTTGTCGTACGAGTAGATCGGGAAGATCTCCTGCAGCAAGAGCTCGAGCCCCGCTATCGGCCGAGCGCCCTGGGGCACGTCGACGAGGAGGAAGTCCTCATAAGCCTTGGTCTGGATCTCTACCAAATTCGGAAGTTCGAGAACGTCCTGGTAGGTACCGAAGCGATGAACGGGAAGCTGGGTGGTGGCCATAGAGCGTCACTCAGAGGCTGGAAAGGACGAGCCGGCTGATCGAAGGTGAAGAGCCGAGTTCCTTCCGAGAAAACGGGGAGGCCGCTTCTTCAATCGTTGAAGAGCCGGCCAAGAGAGTGGAGCGAGATCCGGATAGACCGCGCTCGTCGCGTGTAGACGACACCAGCACGCAGCGCGGAGACGACACCACCGAGCCGGAGAGCCCATTGGGCCGCCGGGACGGAGTGCAGTAGCTACGCGTGCGTGCGTGGGACGTGAGTTTGGAGCTCGAGAACAGGGAATCCGTGCGCCGGGCGGGTGCGCCGGTCCGAGGCTCACACCTGGAGATGGCGAGCGAACGCTCCTCTCCGGGCCTGAACTCAAGATACCGACTCGCCGAGCGCGGCGAAATCACTTGATCTCGACTTCGCCTCCGGCGCCCTCGATCTGAGCCTTGATGGATTCGGCGTCCTCTTTGGACACACCCTCCTTCACGGGCCCGGGGGCACCGTCGACGACGGCTTTTGCTTCCTTGAGGCCCAGGCCGGTGATGGCGCGGACTTCTTTGATGACTTGGATCTTCTTGTCGCCTGCGGCCTTGAGGATGACGTCGAAGGAGGTCTTCTCCTCCGCGGCGTCACCACCACCTCCACCACCGCCAGCGGCGGCAACGGCGACGGGGGCAGCAGCGCTGACGCCCCACTTGCCCTCGAGGTACTTCACGAGGGACGAGGCTTGCAGCAGGGACAGGCCATCGAGCTTGTCGGCAAACTCTTGGAGTTCAGCCTCGAGCTCGACAGTGGTTGCTTCTTCGGACATGAGTCGGGTCTCCTAACAAAAGGTTTCGAGCAGTGAATGATTGAATCACGCCAGCGACCCGTACTCGTGGGGCCCCCGGCGTAGAGGATTTTCGAGGAGCGGTTCTACTCGCCCCCCCCGTCGCCACCCTGGGCGTCGACGTGGGCTTGGATAACGCGGGCTAGCGCACTGGACGGTGCGTTGATGACGCTGACCAGCTTGCGGGCCGGTGCACTGAGCACGCCGAGGATCATGGCGCGCAGGGCGTCCTTGTCGGGCACGTCGGCCAACTGCAAAGTCGAGCTCGCGTCGAGGACTTCGCCTTCGATGAGTCCACCGCGGAAGTCGATCTTGCCCTCCTTGCGGGCCTCGGACTTCTTGACCACCTTGGCAGCGTGGATGGCGTGCTCTGGCTGACCGGCCGCGATTGCGATGTTGCCTTTGAAGACATCATCGGGAACCTCGACACCACACTCCTTGAGAGCGAGCTTGGCCAGCGAGTTGCGAACCATGTGGAGGCTCACTCCGCCCTCGGCAAGCGAGTTGCGGAAGGCTTGCGACTCGGCGACGGACAGACCATCTAGCGAGACGATGACCATGCTGTCGGAATCTTTGAGGGTCGAGGTCAGCTCGCGCAGGACCATCTTGTTGACGAAACTGGGCATGGCTTAGTCCTCGTAATGGATGAAGGCGCCAGGGCCCATCGTGGTACTGATCGAAATGCGACGCAGAAAGCTGCCCTTGACGGCGGCCGGACGCATCGCGCCGAGGTGCTCGAGGAAGGCGTGCAGGTTCGCTTCCAGGTCGGCGACCGGGAAGGAAGTCTTTCCGAGCGGAGCGTGAACGTTGCCGCCGGGATCGGTGCGGAACTCGACCTTACCGGCCTTGAACTCCGTGACCGCTTTGGCGACGTCGGGCGTCACGGTTCCGGACTTCGGGCTCGGCATCTTGCCTTGCGGACCGAGGACACGACCTAGCTTGCCGACATGACGCATCATGTCCGGGCTGGCGATGACGACGTCGAAGTCGAGCCACCCGCCGGCGATCTTGTCCGCGAGTTCACCGCTTCCGACATGGTCGGCACCGGCTTCGGTCGCTGCTTCGGCCTTGTCGCCTTCGGCGAACACGACGATCGTGACGTCCTTGCCGAGGCCCTTCGGGAGGGAGACGGCGCCACGTACGAGCTGATCCGACTTGCGCGGATCGATGCCCAAACGGACGACAACGTCGACACTCTCGTCGAACTTCGCGCCGGGCAACTCCTTGAGAATGGAGATCGCTTCGGTCGGAGCGTAGGTCTGTGATCTATCGATGCGCTCGGCCGCGGCCGTGTATCTCTTGCTGCGCTTTGTCATGGTCTCAGCTCACCACTTCGATGCCCGCGGAGCGGGCTGTGCCTTCAATGATGCGGCAGGCGTGCTCGACGTCCCGCGCATTGAGGTCCTGCATCTTCATTGCAGCGATCTCTTCGACCTGCGCGCGAGTAACGCTACCCGCGATTTCGGTCCCGACGTTTCCGGCCGCTTTCTCGATTCCGGCTGCCTTCTTCAAGAGCACCGATGCCGGCGGTGACTTGAGGATGAAGTCGAAGCTCTTGTCTTTGTAGACGGAGATCTCGACGGGGATAATGAGCCCCATCTGTTCCCGAGTGCGGTCGTTGAATTCCTTCACGAACTGCGCGATGTTCACACCGTGCGAGCCGAGTGCCGGACCCACCGGCGGAGCCGGGGTTGCTTGCCCAGCGGGGCATTGCAGTTTGATCTTGCCTGTGACTTCTTTAGCCATTGCGCTACTCCAAGGTTGGATCGAGTCCCCCGCGGTCAGTCGACCGTGGCGAACAAAGGTCGTTAGACCGCCTCGACCTCCCAATACTCCAGTTCAACAGGGGTGGGGCGACCAAAGATGGTCACGATGACTCGAACAGTTCCCTTGTCGGGATTGATGTCATCGACCGCACCGTCGAAGCCATCGAAGGCTCCCGACTTGATGCGAACCATGTCACCCTTGCTCAGGTTGATTTTGACTTGCGGACGCGTCTCGTTGTCCGACATGCGCGCGAGAATGCCGGAGACTTCCGACTCCGAGAGAGGACTGGCCTCTCCTCCGGAACCGAGGAAGTCCCCGAATCCGCGTGTTTCCTTGAGGACCGAGCGCGCCTTCACGACACGCGGGCTCTCCTCGTCGATCAGGTCGGCCTGAACCATCAGGTAGCCCGGGTAGAGCTTGCGGCTGACGATCTTGCGATCTCCGCCCTTCATGACGGTCACGCGCTCGAAGGGCACCAGGATCTGCGGCACGACGTCCTGGACGCCGGCGACGTTGATTCGGTTCTCGAGCTGCTTGCGGATCGAGTCTTCGCGACCCGACTGACAACGAACGAAGTACCACTGTAGGCCCATGTCAGCTCCCCGCTCCCAACAGAATGCGCGTGAACACGCGGCCGAGAAGCCAGTCAGCGCCGGCCAGGAAGCCCATCAGTGAGATCACGAAGACGACCACGACGAAGGAAGAGTTCGTGACGTCTTCCAGGGTCGGCCAGGTCACCTTCTTCAGCTCCGCCTCGGTGTCGATCAAGAGATCGGCAGTCTTCGGCTTCTGCTGCCAGCGATAGACGATGAAGACGATGACTCCCAGGAGCGCGGTCGAGACCAGGAAGGCCCCGGACAGCTTGACGCTGACGATCGGGATTTCGATCCCGCCGAGCGCGCTCTCCATCGACTCGAAGTTCGAGGCCAGCGTCGTGTGGAGCGACGTGCAGCCGAACAACGCCAAGAGTGCACAGGACCAAAAGGCCGCCATGCGAACCATCCGTCCTTGTTCTGGCTTGTAGCTAGTCATGCTCTCTGGATTTCTTGGTGGTTCACGCGGCGAGCCGCGTGATGAATGCTGTTCCGCGGGAGTGCCGCGAGAGGGATGCTTTGGTCGGTTCCGTTCGAAGTGCCCGAGACCCGGGCCTTGTGACTCCCCCGTTGAGACCGATCGGCCTCGAGCGAGCGTCCGTTCGCGACTCTAGAGCTTGCGTTCCTTGTGGCTCGTGTGCTTGCGACAGAAGCGGCAGTACTTGCTCTTCTCGAGCTTGTAAGCAGCCTTTTGCCTCTTGTGCGTGGTGTAGTTCCGGTTCCGGCACTCCGTGCACACGAGAAAGACGTAGCGTTCCTTGATCTTCATATCGAAAAGCGATTTGCGGCTTGGTGGGACCCGTGCCCCGCTGGCTCATCGCCAGGAGAAGTAGATCGGCGGGACGCCCAGCACGTGTGGGCGGGGATCGCTTCCTTGCGGAAACTGGTGCAGGGCGCACCGCCGGGATTGGACTACTCGATGACCTTGGTCACGACGCCTGCACCAACCGTGCGGCCACCTTCGCGGATTGCGAAGCGCAGCTGCTCGTCCATGGCGATGGGCGTGTTCAGAGTCACTTCCATCTTCACGTTGTCACCCGGCATGCACATCTCCGCGCCTCCGAGCAAGTTGGCGGAGCCGGTCACGTCCGTCGTACGGAAGTAGAACTGCGGGCGATAGCCCGAGAAGAACGGCGTGTGACGGCCGCCCTCTTCCTTGGACAGGACGTAGACCTCAGCCTCGAACTTGGTGTGCGGGGTGATGGTGCCCGGCTTGGCCAGAACCATTCCACGCTGCAAGTCCTTCTTGTCGATACCGCGGACGAGCACACCGACGTTGTCGCCGGCGCGACCTTCGTCGAGCAGCTTCTGGAACATCTCGACACCGGTGCAGGTCGTCTTCTGGATCTCGTCGCGCAGGCCAACGATCTCCATCGGATCACCGACGTTGATCACGCCCGCCTCGATACGACCGGTTCCGACCGTACCGCGACCTTTGATCGAGAAGACGTCCTCGACCGGCATGATGAAGTTCTTGTCGATCGCGCGCTCGGGCTGAGGGATGAAGCTGTCGACCGCATCCATCAGCTCGCGCAGCGGCGCGAAGACGTCGTCGTCGGTCGCGGTCTCCGCGTCCATGGCGTTCATTGCCGCAAGAGCGGAACCGCGGATGATCGGCGTGTCGTCACCCGGGAACTCGTACTTGTCGAGCAGCTCGCGGATCTCCATCTCGACGAGGTCGAGGAGCTCCGGATCGTCGACCTGATCGACCTTGTTCATGAAGACCACGATGGCCGGCACGTTGACCTGACGAGCGAGCAGGATGTGCTCGCGAGTCTGCGGCATCGGACCGTCCGAAGCGGACACGACCAGGATGGCGCCGTCCATTTGGGCCGCACCAGTGATCATGTTCTTGACGTAGTCGGCGTGCCCGGGGCAGTCGACGTGAGCGTAGTGACGAGCTTCCGACTCGTACTCGACGTGCGCCGTCGAGATCGTGATACCCCGTGCTTTTTCCTCGGGGGCTTTGTCGATCTCGTCGAAGGCCATTGCCTTGGCCAAGCCACGCTGGGCCTGGTAGCGGCAAATCGCCGAGGTCAGAGTGGTCTTGCCGTGGTCAACGTGACCGATAGTCCCGACGTTGCAGTGGGGCTTGGTCCTCTCGAAGGTTTCCTTAGCCATGTCTGATTTTCGCGCTCTGTGGGCCAAGGCCCGAACTGCGGTGGTTGGGTTGAAGTAGAAACTAGGGGGATCTGCACCCCCTCACAGTGAGGGGCGAGCAGTGGCTTCCGCGGTGCGAGCACCACGAGAGCCTGGTTGAAATTGAGTTGCGTAGAGAGTGCTGAAGACCACCAGGTGAGCTTCAGTGATTGGGTTCGATGAGGCGCCTCGGTCGCCGCGACGTGGAGCTGCTGATGGGACTTGAACCCATGACCTCTTCCTTACCAAGGAAGTGCTCTACCACTGAGCTACAGCAGCCACCTGCTCCCTTGCGGGGGCAAGCTGACCGAGGTTGACCTGAGTGCTGGACTCCCGCCGCGCCAACCCTCTCGGGAGGCTGCAGCAGGACAGGCGAGTGCGCGTGGAGCGGGCGATGGGAATCGAACCCACGCGTTCAGCTTGGAAGGCTGACGTTCTACCATTGAACTACGCCCGCGCTTTGTTCTTTGTCCGACTAGTCTTTGCGCGACAGCGGAAGGAGTAACTCCATCTAACTGTCGGCTTCGGGTGGATTCGCGGGATTCGGAGACGGGTGCGGTGGAAGGAGCCTCGGGAGTGCGCGCTCTCGGGGTTGGACCCGCGAGGCCGAGCAGTCGGCTTTTTAGTGGTGGGGGGAACAGGATTCGAACCTGTGAAGGCGTTGCCATCAGATTTACAGTCTGACCCCTTTGGCCACTCGGGAATCCCCCCGACTCTTCGCACGTCCGCCGGAAGAGTGGCTGCGCCCGAAGAGTGGCTTCGCTAGTCGGTCCGCTCCGGAGAGCCAACCCAACTAACAAGATCCGCGCGGTACGCGGATCCGCACCCAGACGTCCGGTACAAACACGCTCGGGTCCAAGCCCATGCGCTTCCGTCCAGTCCAGGTCGTGTCTCGTTTCCAGGGAGCGAACTCGAAGGGCAATCCCATCGAGGTGTGCAAGCGTCTCTATCCGCGCGGTCTGTCTGTAACTGTGGCCGTGGTCGGCCGTGGAGCCAGCGGTGGGAATCGAACCCACAACCTCCTGATTACAAATCAGGTGCTCTGCCAATTGAGCCACGCTGGCCTGATCGGTGGATCGGGAGAGCGAGAGAGGATTCGGGGACCGCGAACGTCCCGCAGCGGAAAGTGAGCCGCACATGTTAGTGACGGAGGTCGGGGTTTCAACCGGCACCAGGGATATTTGGGGCGGATTCTCTTAAAGCTCCAAAAGTCTCCTGCGGTGAGCCTCGAAGGCTCCGCGCACCTCATCCATCGAATCCCCGCCAAACTTCGCCAGGAAGGCCGCGGTGAGCTCGAGCGCGACCATGGCCTCCCCCACCACGCTGGCGGCGGGAACGGAGGTGACGTCCGAGCGCTGGTAGGTCGCGGTGACCGCTTGGCCGGTCTCGAAATCCACCGTGGGCAGCCCGCGGCGGAGGGTCGGAATCGGCTTCATCGCCACCCGGCAGACCAGCTCCTCCCCTGTCGTCATGCCTCCCTCGAGTCCACCGGCCCGATTGGAGGAGCGCCGGAATCGCCCGCAAGTGGCCTCTCGGGCCTCGTCGCTCGGGGCCGCGTCCCCGGCCGGAACGATCGCATCGTGGACCTCGGACCCGGGCCGGCGGGCCGACTCGAAGCCCAGACCGAACTCCACCCCCTTCATGGCGGGGATCGAGAGCAGGGCTCCGCCGATGCGCGCCGTCAGGCGCTCGGCTCCGCTCGAGTAGCCACCCAGCCCCGGCGGCAGGCCGAGCGCACGGACCTCGAAGATCCCACCCAACGTGTCCTTCGCCTCGCGCGCCTCGTCGACTCGCGCCCGGAAAGCGCCCTCGCACTCCGGATCGAGCGCCTGAAAGTCGCTGGCCGCGCGCAGCTCTCTTCGACTCGCACCCGCTCTATTAAAGGTGTCGTCCCCAACAGCCACTCCGCCCAGCTCGACGACGTGAGCGAAGACCTCGACGCCGAACTGCTCGAGCACCTGGCGAGCGATCCCGGCCAGCGCCACTCGCGCCGCCGTCTCTCGTGCGCTGGCCCGCTCGAGCACCGCGCGCGGATCGCGCTTGCCGAACTTCTGACAGCCGGCCAGGTCCGCATGCCCCGGCCTCGGATTGGTCGGCACCGGCAGCTCCTCGATCGAGTGGTCGCGGTTCTCGATCGTGAACGAGATCGGCGAGCCGAGCGTGACTCCACCGCGGGTCCCCGAACACAGCTCCACGCGGTCCTTCTCCAACGCCATTCGAGCACCCCGGCCGTGCCCCGCCTGGCGTCGAGCCAGCTCGGCATCGACGCGCTCGAGGTCCAGCTCGAGCCCCGCGGGAATGCCTTCGAGGATCGCGAGCAGCCGCTTGCCGTGCGACTCGCCGGCGGTTGTCCAGGTGAGATTCATCGCCGGCAGTGTAGCGCTCCCCGCCCGACTACAAGCTCTCGTACTCGGTGACCTGGTCGAAGGAGAGCTGGATGTCGGTCTTGCCCATCCGGACGGTGAGCTCGGCGCGGTCCTTCCAGATACGGGTCACGGCGCAGCGCCGCTTGAAGCGCGGCACGTAGACCAGCTGGCCCTTCTTCAACCCCTTCAGGAACTCCGCACGCTTCTCCCCCAGCGTGGCGCCGCGGAGGGTGCCTTCGAACTCCTCGAGGATGGTCTTCAGCGCCTCGCGCGGAGCCGTGGGGAGCTGGGGCAAGAGCGCGGTGGCCGCGTCCAGCTGGGCCATCGCCGCTTCCAGTCGCTCTTCGAGACCGCGTTGCGCCTCGGCCTCGACGCGACCCTCGCGGCTCTCGAGCTGATCGCGCTTGGCCTCGAAGGCGCGCTCGTCCTCCGCGATCGCCTCGACGCGCGCCTCCGCTTCCGCTCGCAACACCTCCGCCTGTTCGCGCGAACGGCGCACATCCTCGAGCAGCTCCCGCACCTCGCCCGACCGCCGGACGACGCGCTCCTCGGCCCGACTGACCACGTCCTCGCTGAGCCCCAACCTCCGCGCGATGTAGAGAGCGCGCGACTCGCCGGGCGTGCCGACCAGCAGGCGGTAGCGCGGGGCGAGCGTCTCGAGGTCGAACTCGACCGACGCGTTCTCGGCGCGTCCGTGGCGGAAGGCGAACTCCTTGAGCTTGCCGAGGTGCGTCGAGCAGATCGTCGGGACGCCGCGCTCGAGCAGGATCTCCAGGATCGCGTCGCCGAGTGCGGAACCCTCGTCGGGATCCGTTCCCCCGCCGAGCTCGTCGAGCAGGACCAGGGTATTCGCGCTCGCTCGCTCGAGCCCGTCGCGGATGCGCACCAGGTGTGACGAGAAGGTGGAGAGGTTCTGAGCGACCTCTTGCTCGTCCCCGATGTCGGCGACGATTCCGTCGAAGAGCGGGACCGTCGTGCCCTCGGCCGCCGGAACGGGCAGGCCGAGCCGCGTCAATAGAACAGCCAGTCCGGCGCTCTTCAGCGCGAGCGTCTTTCCGCCCGTGTTCGGCCCGGTGACGATCAGGAGATCGAACTCGCCGCCGAGGCGCAGGTCGAGGGGCACCACCTCGTCCAGCCGCTCGGCTTCCAGCGACTCGACCAGGACGGGATGCCGAAACTCGCGGAGCACCAGCCCCTCGCCGGCATCGACGTCGCCCGGTTGCCGCGCGGGGTGGACCTGTGCCTGCGCACCCCACTCGGAGGCGAGCCAGGCCAGCTCGAACTCCGCGATGCGACTCGCGAGGTCGCGGATCAGCTCTTCACGGTCGAAGACGTCGCGCGTCAGCTCGAGGAAGATGCGGTTTTCCTCGCGCTTCTCGTCGGCTCGGCTCTCCGCCAGACGATTGCCCTGTTCGACGACTTCGCGCGGCTCGATGAAGAGCGTCTCGCCACTCTGCGAGCGATCGTGGACGAGCCCGGGGAGCTGGCCGCGCGAGCGCGCCTTGACGGCGAGCACCGGACGTCCCGCTCGGCGATGGACCTGGCCGACGTGGCCGTCCGCGAGGATGTTGCGCAGACCGCGGCGGTTGCCGATGGAGCGCACGGCGTCGTCGACCTGGCGCGAGAGCTTGTGCACCTCGCGCCGCAGCTTCGCGAGGAGCTCGGAGGCCTCGTCGACGAGCTGCCCCTTCTCGTCGAAGCTCGTCTCGAGGCGGTTCTCGAGTGCCGAGAGATCCGCAGCGCCTTCGGCCAGGCTGGCGATGGCGGGCATCGAGCTCGCGTGCTCGCGCATGAACCGGAGCGCCCCCGACGAGCCGCGCAGGAATCGCAGGATCGCACACAGCTCATCGCCGTCGAGTGCGCGGCCGAACTCCGAGGCGCGATCGAGCAGAGGAACCGGGTCCTCGCAGCCACCGAGCGGGACACCGCCACCCTTGCGGCGACGCTCCATCATCTCGCCCGCGCGGCGCAGCGCCATGCGAGCATCGCTCACCTCGCGCGGAATCAGCTCTCGCAGGGCACGCCGCGAGAGCGAGCCCGGAGCGAACCGCTCCAGAATCGTGCGCACGAGGAGCCAGTCGAGGACGCCGGCGGCGAAGAGCTTCAGCTCTGGCGCAAGGTCCTCGACCTGTGGCTCTCCGAACTCTCCCTCGTCCCGTTCGTTCGCGTGCCCGTATCTCACGTCGCTATTCTCCCCGCTCCAATCCGGTTCTTTCCAGGTCGCTGCCCACTTTCTCGCGCCCGACCGATGCGAATCGAGCGAGCCCTGCCCCCCACCGGAAGCTCCTCTCGCCAGGCAATCTCGGTCTGGGTGTGTGCAAAGTGGAGGAGAGAGGCGAGACTAGAGCCTATAGAGAGGCGCGCCACGCTACCCGAGCTTGTGGCCCTCTCTCACTCCTCGAATTCAGCTCTTCACTCCAATGAAAGACTCCAGTCGCTTCGAGACCCGCGCGATCCACGCCGGCCAGGAGCCCGACCCGGAGACCGGCGCACTCATGACGCCGGTCTTCTTCAACAGCACGTACCAGCAGATCAGCCCCGGCGAGCCGCGCAACGGCTACGAGTACTCGCGCACGACGAATCCCACTCGCACCGTCCTGGAACAGAACCTCGCTTCACTCGAAGGCGCGAACTGGGGACTCTGCTACGCCTCGGGACTCGCCGCGATCAACGCCATCGCCGATCGCCTGGTTCCCGGTGATCACGTCATCGCCGGCAACGACCTGTACGGCGGGACCTACCGCATCTTCATGCAGGTCTTTTCGCGCTACGGCATCGAGTTCAGCTTCATCGACACGACCGACCGCGCCGCCGTCGAGGCCGCCTTCAAGTCGAACACCCGGTATCTCTACCTGGAGACGCCGAGCAACCCGCTGCTCTCCGTGTGCGATATCAAGGGACTGTCCGACCTGGCGCGCTCCAAGGGAGTCATGAGCGTCGTCGACAACACCTTCGCGACGCCCTACCTCCAGCAGCCGCTCGACCTGGGTGCGGACATCGTCGTCCACTCACTCACGAAGTACCTGGGCGGACACTCCGATGTGGTCGGTGGCTTCATCGCCGGAAACGACGAGCAGACGCGCGAAGAGCTCGCCTTCTACCAGAACGCTGTCGGCGGGCAGCTCGGCCCGATGGACGCGTTCCTGGTCTTGCGCGGTACCAAGACGCTCGGCGTTCGAATGGATCGCCACAACGAGAACGCGATGACCATCGCGAAGTTCTTGGAGAGCCAGGACATCGTCGACAAGGTGCTCTACCCCGGACTGCCGAGTCACCCGCAACACGAGCTTGCGAAGCGTCAGATGACCCGCGGCTTCGGCGGCATGGTCTCGTTCGAGCTCGCCGGTGACGTCGAGTCGGGACGGACCTTCTCGAACTCGACGAAGTTCTTCGCGTTGGCCGAGTCTCTCGGCGGCGTTGAGTCGCTCGTCGAAGTCCCGCCGCTCATGACCCACGCGAGTATTCCCGCCGAGGAGCGACGGGCCGCAGGACTGAACGACGGACTCGTCCGCCTCTCGGTCGGCATCGAGCACGTGGACGACCTGCTCGCGGACATCGAGCAAGCGCTCGAGGTCGTTCGAAAGACTTGCGGCGTGAAGAGCTGAGCCGAATCCCTCGGCTCAGCGTTGATTGGGTCAGCGCTCAACAAGAGAGCGGCCTTCCTCGGGATCCCGGGAAAGGCCGCTCTCTTTTGGGTGGTGAGTCGCTTGCTAGAAGGGCGAGTTCGGCGCCGGCGGAGGCGTGAGCGGCGGAGGAGTCGGCGGCGGTGTGGGCGGCTCGACCTCTTCCTTCTCGACCGGCTCGTCCATTCCGACGCGGTCGCGCATCATTCGCCCGACCTTGAAGCGGACAACGCGCTTCTCGGGAACAAAGACCTTCTCCAACGTGCGCGGGTTTTGAGCCTGGCGCGCTGCGCGAATCTTCACTTCGAACACACCGAACTCGCGGAACTCGAGGCGATGGCCGGAGGAGAGTCCATCGATGATGGAGTCCAAAAAGCGTTGGATGATGTCTTTGACGACCACCTTCGTCTGACCGGTGTCCTCCGCGATCCGGTTCACGAGCTCCTTCTTGGTGATGGTGTGAGTCAACGAGCCGCTCGATTCCGAATCAAAGGTGGGGTGGAAAGTGGAGAAGGCGAGAGTCTGGGGGTCTCGGTCAGGAGGCTCGACTTCGGGAGTCGCCGTGCTTCCCAGAGGCTGGCTCGGGGCCCGGGTCGCATGGTTTTCGGCGCCCTCGGGAGCGCGAAGACCGACTCGGGTCCTTTCCGGCACTTGCTCGCGAACTTAGGAGATGCAGTATCTAACCGTCAAGTAAGAACTTGCGACCATCGGCGCCTTCAAAAGCGTCCTGTTTCGAGCCTGGGACAGCCAGACGGCGAGTGGAGCTCTCCCGAGCCCAACTCGTTCCCCGGCAAGAGCTTGCACGATTCGGATCCCCGCTCGCTCGAAGCGGCCTTTGCAAGCTTGCGGCCTCTCGCGCCGAGACCGCGCTAAGAGAGGCTCGCGCAAGACCTTAAAGGCTTGGCAAGGCGCTTCGTCCGCGGTCTAGCTCGCGGGCTCTTCGAGGCTGAATGTCACCGGTCCGAGGCCCGTCGACTCGACCTCCATTCGGGCGCCGAACCGGCCCGTCTCCGTGCTCACTCCGAGCTCTCGCAGGACGGACACGAAGAACTGGTAGAGCGGCTCGGCGGCTTCGGGTGGCGCGGCGAGGTCGAACGAAGGGCGGCGACCTTTGCGACCATCCGCGGCGAGAGTGAACTGACTGACGACCAAGGCTTCCGCGTCGACATCGAGCGAAGAGAGGTTCATGCGTTCGTCTTCGTCGGCGAAGAAACGAAAGCGTGCGATGCGCTCTGCCAGACGACGCGCTTCGCTCTCGGTGTCGCCGCGCAGCACGCCGAGGAAGATCAGCATTCCATAGCCGCAGCTACCGACCTCACGCCCCTCGACGATCACTCGCGCGCGAGCGACGCGCTGCACCACCGCTTTCATCGACCGTCGAGGTCGGTCCTCGCCGAGCCGCTGACGCCCTCCAACTCGAGACGAGCGAGGCGAGTGCGTGCGAACAACCACAGCTGTGCATCCCGAATCGTCGCGGGCTCCGGCCTGTCGGACGGATCGAGCGCTTCGTCATAGGCTCCCGTCGCTGCTTCGAGTGCACGCGCCCAGGCATCGAAGGCTTTCGCGGGCTGCGCTTGCCAGTCTTCCATGATCAGCGCGCGTTGGATGTGCGCGAGCGTCGAGGAAGGCGAAGAGCGACTCGCACGACGTGCGGCGTCGAGTGCATCGTTGATGCGATCATCGGCGATCCGACTTGCGGCGAGCACGAGGTAGACCGAGGTGGAGTCGACGAATCCGTCCTCGAGCAACTTCGCGCACAGCTCCTCGACACGCTTGAACTCGTCGGTGTCGGCCAGCAGCAACGCGAGATCGAACTCGCCCTCCGCGATCTCGCGCGGGCGAACGAAGAGACTCTTCCGCGCATCCTTCAGCCATCGTTCCAGAGCCTCTGCCGCAACATCGGCGGCATCCGAAGAGGTCAGCATGCGCACTCTCAGACGGCGGGCGGGCAGGAGGCCGGGGTCGGCCTGCTCCTGGCTCTCCAATCGCGCGCGCGCCTCGCGGTAATCGCCAGCACGGAAGGCGACATGCGCGGCGCCGTAGTGCGCCCACGCGCACTCCGGGTCCAGCTCGATGGCGCGCGCCAACAGGGAGCGCGCGGCCGGGAGATCGGGCTCGAGACGCGCCGCGAGGACGAAGCTCTCCGGTGAAGGATTTCGATCCGCGCGATCTCGATAGTACCGACGAAGCATGGCCGGCCCGTCCGCGCCCTCTGCGATCAGCATGCTCTTGTAGAAGCCGAGGTCCGGCAGAGCGATCGAGTAGCCGAGGAGCTCGAGCTCGAGCTCCTGCACCATGACTCCGACAGGGATGTGGCGCGGGAAGTCGGCGGCGACGCGCAGGAGGCCCGCGCGAGCGAGGCGAAGGTCACCGGCATCCCATGCGTCGCGCGCTTCGGCGACCTGATCCCAGGCGTTGTTCGAGAGCTCGCCGTAGACCCCCGGAGTCTGGAACGATCGAAACAGGTTCTCGCCCGACGCTGCGCAGGCGGAACAGACGGCGGCGAGAGTGCTCGCCAGGAGGAGAACGAGGCAGGAAAGCTTCGCTCTCGGCGGACTCACTGGATGAGCTCTCCAACGAAAGTAAGCTCCGCGCCACGACGCTCGGGCTCCGCCGAGTCAGGCTCCGTCGGAACCCAGCTCGCCTCCCCGCTCGCGACGATGCGAGCATTCGTCTCGCCCGGGCGCTCCAGGACCTGCAAGCGACGAGTCGCGACGATCTGCCAGCGATCGAGGTGTGCCTGGATCAACGCCCCCTCGGTTCCGCGCAGCGTGAAAACGTGCAGAAGCCCGTTGTCCGTAGCCTTCGTCACCGAATGGATGCTCTCGCCGTTCTGCGGGAGCGCGAGGCGCGAGCGCAGAGCGGGCGGGCCCTCGATGCGGATCTCCTCCGCGAAGAGCAAGGCGGGTGCCAGGAAGGCCTTGGTCCAGCGCCCCTCCGAACGGGGTCGACGCAGCTTCGTTCCGTCACCATCCGATCCCGACTGGCAGGCGGCGGTGAGTGAGAGAGCGCATGCGACCAGGACGAGGCCACTGAACCGGAGGGTGCGTCGGATTCTCTGCGAGCCATTCATAGCGTTGTGCCCAATCTTGGAAGTCACCTTCTTGGAAGTCATCCGGAGTCACCGCAAACCACAAGCCGCGATCGCTCGGTCGCGCGTCGCCGCCGCGCGCTCACGCGCCTTTTTGGCGCCCAGCGCGAGCCGCCGATCGATCTCCGTCGGATCGGCGAGCAGCTCATCGCGGAGCGCGCGCGCATCCCGAAAGCTCTCCTCGATGAGCTCGATCAGGCGAACCTTCAGGTGTCCGTAGCCGGGTGCGTTGTCGCCGCCGGTTCGAATGCGCTCACACCACTCACTGAATTCTGCTTCGGGGCAGAAGAGCTCGAGGAAGTCGAGCAACAGAATGCCCGCGGGATCCTTCGCCTCTTCGGGCGGCCGGCTGTCGGTAGCGATGCGGTTGACCGCCTTCTTCAGCGGCTTCCCGGTCTCGAAGATCCACAGACCATTGCCGTAGCTCTTGCTCATCTTCTCGCCATCGAGCCCGAGCACTTTGGCGTGGGAAGCGTCGGCCGGAATGCGCGCTTCCGGACGCGTGAACACAGCGCCCTCGGGGCTTCCGTCGCCGTAGACATTGTTGAAGTGGCCGGCCATGTCCTGCGCCATCTCGACGTGCTGCACCTGGTCCTTGCCGACGGGAACGACGTCCGAGTCGTAGGCCAGGATGTCCGCCGCCATCAGGATCGGATAGGTGAACAGACCAACGTTCGGCTTGATCCCCTTCGAGGTCTTGTCCTTGAAAGAGTGTGCGCGTTCGAGCAGGCCCATCCCCGTCACGCAGGAGAGCAACCAGGTCAGTTCGGTGACTTCGGGGACGTCGCTCTGTCGGAAGAGGCAGGTCTTCTCCAAGTTGAGCCCGAGCGCCATGTAGGTCACTGCGGTCTCGCGAACAGCGTCGCGCAAGTCCTCGGGCTTCGGCGTCGTGGTCAGCGCGTGATAGTCGGCGATGAAGTAGAAGTGCTCGCCCTCTTCTCGCGACAGCTGGAGGTGCTGTCGGATCGCGCCGAAGTAGTTGCCCAGGTGCTGACGGCCCGTGGACTGGATGCCTGAGAGAAAGGTCGTCATGGATATGGTGCTGCGTGAATTCGGATCCGAGGGACCCGTCGCGCGACCGTAACAACCGCGCTGAAACGGGACAAGCAACGCGGCTCTCTTCGACCTCGAATTGGGGGCTCTTGTTTGTGGGTCGCGACCCGTCTACACCATGCCGGTGGAAGGCTGTCCAACCGTCAGAAGCCGCGGCCGGCGCAGGGCTGAACTCGTCGCGTTCGCTCTGGCCGCCGTCGCGATACTGTCGTCCGGCTGCGTGGCGAGCGGAGCCGACATCCACCTCGCTCCGCTCTACACGCGCCTCTCCAGCGCAGGTGGCGGCACCCGCTCCGAGGCACTGTTCGGCCTCGGAGTCTGGGAGCGAGGAGCGAGCGATGGCCCCGTCGATCGGTGGGCGCTCCGCCCGCTCGGCGGTTGGCGCCGCGAACCGGACGGACCGGCCGGAGAGACTCCGCTCGCGAATGCGCGCTGGCGCGCCGACTTCCTCTACCCGCTCGGGCGCCACACCGATGGGATGCGCACGACGACCTCCTGGCTGCTCCCCCTGTATTCCTACAAGTCGAGGCCGACCGGGAGCGGCAGCCGGCGTTGGACTCTGCTGACCTTGCCGGGCTTCTGGTTCGCGAACGATCCGAAGGGCGGCTCGAGCTACGCCTGGTTTCCGATCGCCGGCCACGTCGAGGACTTCCTGACCTACGACGAGCTCGACTTCTTTCTGTTCCCGCTGTGGGCCTCCGCCGAACGCGACGGAAAGAAGTCGCGGCACCTGCTCTACCCGGTCTTCGGTTGGACCTTCGGCGGCGGCGAGTCGAGCTACCGGTTCTGGCCCTTCTATATGCGCGCCAAGATCGACGGTGTCTACGAACGCCACTCGGTGCTCTGGCCGATCGTTCACTGGCAGACCAACGGGAAGTACTTGGGTGCTGGCAAAGAGCAGCACATGTGGATGGTCTGGCCGCTGTTCGGCGCGACGCGGCAGCAGACCTACCGAAGCTACTCGACGCTGTGGCCCTTCTTCGGCTGGGCGACGGACTCCCGCTCCGACTTCTGGGCGCTCGACGCGCCTTGGCCGCTCGTTCGCTTTCAGCGCGGCGGCAAGAACCCCGCGGCGGAAGAGCGCTCGCGCGCCTGGCCGTTCTACTCGCACTTTCGCGGAGATCGGCTCGAGTCCTGGAACGTGCTCTGGCCGCTCGTGCACAAGCGCGAAGAGGTCTATCCCCTCTCGCATCGCAAGTCGTTCTACGCGCTCCCCTTCTGGCAGTCGTGGCGCAGGAAGGACGAGGAGACCGGCGAAAAGTCCTCGTGGAAGAAGCTCTGGCCGCTCTATCAGACGCGCAAGCAGAATGGCCGCGAGCGTTTCAGCACTCTGGCGCCCTACCCGCTCCACTTCGACGAGGTCTTCGACTTCTACTGGGCCTGGATGTTCGAGCTCTGGACGACCGAGAAGCGCCCCGCCGAGAAGGCTCAGAGCGAGCGCGCTTGGGGTGGACTCTGGCGGCGCGAGCGGAACGCCTTCGAAGACCGGCGCTCGTTCACGGGCCTGTGGGCGGCCCGGACCTACCGCGAGAACAATCGCGTCATCGAGGAGACCTCACTCTTGTTCGGGCTGCTCCGTTGGCGTCGCATGGAGGGTGAAGATACGGACTTCCTGGCGCCCGCTTTCCCCGGGCCGGGGTGGCCCGCCCAGAGAATGAACGCACCCCTCGAGAACGCGCCGGCCGAAGACGCGAGCGACTCATGAGCTTTCGCGAGAGCTTCGTGTCGGTCTGCGTCTCCGTCGGTCACATCGTCGACCTGTTCTTCCAGGTCGTCACTCGGCTGCACCACATCTGGAAGCGGCGCGAGTCGACCGCCTCGCAGCTCTACGGCTCGAGCATCGCCGTCCTCCACGTCGTGCTCCTGGTCGGCTTCTTCATCGGGATGGTCGTCTCCCTGCAGACCGGCATCGAGCTCTCGAGCATCGGACAGCAGGACCAGATCGGAACCATCGTCACCGTCTCGATGGCTCGCGAGATGGGCCCCTTCATCACCGGCATCATCCTGGCCGCAACCGTGGGAAGCGCGATGGCCGCCGAGCTCGGCACGATGGCTGTCAGTGAAGAGCTGGCCGCACTCGAGGTGCTCTCCGTCGACCGTGTCAGCTTCCTCGTCGTGCCGCGCCTCACCGCACTCGCGATCATGTGCCCGCTCCTGACCGTCTTCTGCGATGCGGTCGGCGTGATCGGAGGCGGCTTCGTGGCCGAGGCCCAGCTCAACGTCGGACTCGAGCTCTACTACGACTCCGCCATCTCCGCCCTGCAGACTCCGACGGAGTTCCTCGCGCTCCCCAAAGACGTCTACAGCGGACTGTTCAAGTCCTTCGTGTTCGGCGTGATCGTCGCGTGCATCGCCTGCTCCGAGGGGTTGCGCGCGAGAGGCGGAGCGCTGGGAGTCGGCAACGCGACTCGCCAGGCAGTTCGAGACTCGATCATCTGGATCATCATCTCGAACTACTTCATGACCCTCTTCTTCTACCAGAGCTAAAACGCCCAATAGCCATGAAGAACGGGCAAGAGACGGTGATTCGGTTCGACAAGGTGAGCAAGTCCTTCGGCTCGAAGCTGATCCTGGACGAGCTCAGCTTGGAGGTCAAGAAGGGCGAGACGCTCGTCATCATGGGACCGTCCGGGACGGGCAAGTCCGTCACGCTGCGGCACGCGATCGGCTTGGTGCAACCCGACAGTGGTCGCGTCGAAGTCGCGGGCCACGACCTGGCGACCATCTCGCGGAAGGACCTGGCCGCACTGCGAAGAGATGTCGGCTATCTCTTCCAAGAAGGCGCGCTGATCAACTGGATGAGCGTCGGGGACAACGTCGCTCTGCCGCTCCGCGAGAACACCGACCTGGACGAAGACGAGATCCGTTCGCGCGTCGAACGGAAGCTCGAGCTCGTTCACCTCCACGATGTCTGGGACAGAATGCCATCGGACATCTCGGGCGGCATGCGCAAGCGCGTCGGCCTGGCTCGCGCGCTCATCACCGACCCCGAGATCATGTTCTACGACGAGCCTAACGCCGGCCTCGATCCAGAGATCTCGATGTCGGTCAACCTCTTGATGCGGGAGCTGGCCGACACGCTCGGAATCACCTCGATCGTCGTCACGCACCTCTTGAGCTGCGTCCGCGTCGTCGCCGACCGCGTCATCATGCTCGAGGCCGGAAAGATCGTCATCGACACCTCCCCCGCCGATTTCATCGCCGCCGAACACCCACGGGTGAAGCAGTTCCTCGGCGAGTTTGCCGACTGAACCCTCGCACCCCTTCGATCGCACCAACACCTTCGCGTCATGAGCAGTTCACGACTCTTCAAGCTCGGCCTCTTCTTCCTTGCCGCCTTCGGCATGCTGGCCTACTTCACGCTGTTCCTCTACGACCAGCAGTGGTTCGGCGATCAGACCGTCTTTCGGGTCGAGTTCCCCGAAGCGAATGGCCTGCGCGTCGGAGATGGAGTGCGCGTCTCCGGCATGCGCATCGGGCGCGTGACTCGCATGAGCTTCGATCCGAACGCGGCTCCCCAGCGGCGCATCTCGGTCAGCCTCTCGCTGGAGACGCCCGTCGTTCTGCGCGAGGGCTACGAGATCCAGATCGGCGAGACGACGTTGCTGGGCGGGCGCAACATCGACATCCTGACGGGCCCGGCCGACGCCGCTCCGCTCGAGATCACCGAGGACACGATCCTCGTCGGTACGCTCGATCCTTCCCCTCTAGCGGCGCTCTCCGCCGTCGGCAACCTCGTGACCGACAACCGCGAGTTCGTGCGCAGCATCCTCGAGAACTTCGATGCGGTCATGGCGGGAGTGCGCGCCGGTGACGGCACGATCGGTCGATTGATCTCGGACAAGGAGCTTGGCGACAAGGTCGGAACTGCTGTCGACGACATCTCCGTCGTCGTCGGTGATGTTCGGGCGGGCAAGGGCACGCTCGGAAAGCTGCTCGTCGAAGAGGAGCTCTACACCACCATCGACGAAGTCGTCGCCAACCTGCGCGACGGCTCCGCCGACCTGAAGCTGATCCTCGCCGACGTCGAAGCGGGCAAGGGTTCCATCGGTCGCCTGGTCAAGGATGAAGAGCTTGCCGGTCAGCTCGCCAAGGCCATCGAAGATCTGCAGGGCATGATCTCGAACGCGGCCGCCGGCAAGGGAACCATCGGACGACTCTTCGCGGACGACAAGATTGCTTACGACCTCGAGCAGATCCTCGCCAAACTCAACTCCGGCGAGGGTGTGCTCGGCGGCTTGATCTCGTCCGATGAGATGTACCAAGACCTGAGCGGCGCGCTCGACGACATCTCCACGATCGTCGCGACCGTGCGCGAAGGCGAAGGCACGCTCGGCAAGCTGATCATGAACGAAGAGGTCTACCAGGAGATCCTGGCAGCGGTGCGATTGCTCACCCGCTCCCTCGAGGACTACCGCGAGGCCGCGCCCGTCAGCACCTTCACGTCCGTTCTGTTCGGAGCCTTCTAACGTCGAAGGTGAGATACCGCGCTCGGCGAAGAAGCGATTGACGCCGATCTGAGCAGTCGTGTGAGGATTGGGTTTCCAGGTCGCCGTCGCGTCCACTTCCCAACCGATCCAGCTCGAGCGGAAGGCGCCCGGCGCGCGCGAAACGCCGCCGCCTGAGTTGTAGAGCGCGTCGTCCTTGCTCTCGAGCCACAGAGAGTGGCCCGAGAGCTTGAACCACACATTCGCCGCCACGAGCCAGTTGCCGCCCAGCTGGGCATCGACCGCGTTCTGGCGACCGACCGCGTCGATGTATCCGAAGTAGGCGTGGCCCAGCGGATACAGCTGGTCGAACGTCTCGACGGTTCCGCCCGGGTCGTCGTCGCCGCTCGCCGCGTCGAGCCCGATCCAGTAGCGCGTCGTACCGCCGCCGGGCCGATAGCCGACTTGCGAGGCGACCGACCAAGCCGAGATGTTCTGAGTGCCGACCTCGCCGAGCTGATAGGAAAATTCGAGCTCCGCATCGCCGAAGTCGCACACCGGCGCCCAGCGTCGAAACCCGAGCGTCTGTCGGCTCGTATCCCCCATGGTCCCGTTGAAGTTGCGATTGGGACTCTCGCTCCCGAGCCAGTAGAGCTCCAGGCCGTTCTTCGGCGCAATGCTCAGCGTGGAGTACACTCCGTAGAGCAACTCGTCGCGATCGCCCTCGTTCAGGTTGGTCTGGTCCACGGGAGCAAATGCTGTTGCGAGCGTGACGACGCGCCACTCGCGCCGCCGCAGGTCTAGAGACAGCCCGTCCCAAGCGCGCAGCGCATTGGCCCAGGGCAGCGGGCTCACGAGTCGCTGTACTCCGAAGGAGAGCATCTGGCGTCCGACACGCAGAGTCGCCGTGCCTTCGCCGTCGAGCGGAATCGTCCAATCCGCAAACAGCTGCTGAACGTCGAACGTGTCGCGGTCAGCGTTGCGTTCACCGCCCGGCAGGTCTCGATCCGTGACGAGCGCAGTCTTCAGCTCGCCGAAGAAGCGCAGCTCGTCGCTCCAGTGCAGGTCGGCGTGAACGCGTGCTCGAAAGAGCCCGAAGGTGTCGCTGTGGGAGGCTCCGGCCGGCGCGCCGAAATTGAAGTTCTGCCAGGCTTCGTAGCGCAATCGCGTGGAGCCACCGAAGCTGACCCAGCGCTCGCCGTCTTTCGAGAGTGCCAAGTACTTCAGGTCGTCGAAGGGCTCTGTCCGTCGGGTCGAATCCGAAAGGACGGACCAGTCCTCGTTCTGCCGGAGGAGCTGGTAAGCGGGACGCTTGGACTCCTGAGCGTTCGTCGGCATCGCGAAGACGCCGAGGCTAAAGAGGGCCAGGAGTGAACCAGGCAATGAATGGGTCATGAGGAGGTCTTCCGCGGCGTGCAGTGAAGTCTACGGGCAAGCCACCGCGCACGCTGCGGCTCGCCTTCGCGGCTCAATACGAACCTCGGAAGATCAATCCGATCGCCGTGTAATCCGTGTCGACGTTCAAGCCGCCGATGTTGACGAGCCCCCCCGTGAGGTAGCGGACGTCGACTCCGATCTGTCCGCGTTGATAGAGATCGAACAGGAGTCCGGCGCGAGCGTACGTCCCGAAAGCCGTGTCATCGCCCTCGAAGAGTGCCGCGCCTGCCGCATCGGTCAGAGAGGCTTCTACAAGCATGAGCGCACCGCCAACTCCGACGTAGGGACGAATCGGAAGGCGGCCGAGCTGGACCTCTTTGTGAATGCCAGCGGAGAGTTCCCAGACATCGACCTCGAGATCCACGACTCCGAGTCCGCCCGACGTCTGCGTGACGTCATCGGCGCTGTAGTTCAGGCCGAAGTCGAGTGCGACCCAGCTGCCCACCGGCTCGACCTCCAGGTTGAGCGCGAGGTAGATCTGATCTTCGACGGGAACGGCGAGCTCATCGTCGAACGAGCGCTGCCCGACGGTCAAGCTGGCGTGCTCTGACTGATAGACCTGTGGCGGATCGAGACGACCGAACTGGCGCGCCGGCTTCCCCACCGCGCAGGAGCCAAGCGCACCGAGCGCAATCACCGCGAGACAAGCGTGAAGGTGAGATACCGCGCTCGGCGCATCTCTAGACTTTCGGGCCGGAATCATCGAATCCGGCCCGAAAGTTTAGAGATGCGCCGAGCGCGGTATCTCACCTTCACTGGCTCCGCTCTTGGAGCATGCGCTCGACCCACTTGCCGATCATGTCGGCTTCGAGGTGGATCGGGCTGCCGACCTCGACGGAGCCGAGGCTCGTCACGTCGAGGGTGACCGGAATCACGGCGACTCCGAATTGGTTTCCTTCGGGCTTCACGACGGTCAGGCTGATCCCGTCGATCCCCACGCTGCCCTTCTCGATCAGGTAGCGGCGAAAGTCGTCCGGCACTTCGAACGTGAAGAAGCGGCCGCCGTCGCCGGAGTCCTCGATGGCCGCGACTCGACCACAACCGTCGACGTGGCCGGAGACCATGTGTCCGCCGAGGCGGGTCTCGAGAGTCAGGCTCCGCTCCAGATTGACCGGGCGGCCCGAGCTGAGGCTCTCACCGAACCAGGTCCGGTCCAGTGTCTCGGCCGAGAGCTCGAACTCCATATCGGCGCCGGGAGTCGCGTCGAGCACCCCCTCGGTCTCCGAGCCGGGGGTGCGGAGGTTCGAGACGGTCAGGCAGCAGCCGGAGACGGCCACGCTGTCCCCTCGGGAGGTGGCCCACTCAGCGCTCGGCGCGGGCAGGGTCAGGACTCCGCCGGTACCCGAGGGTCTCCAGGCTCTCACGGTCACACAGGCTTCGATCAGTCCACTGAACATGCAGGGATTCTGACCGCCGAACGGAGGGGGTCAATGCGCCGAAAGCGGTGATTTCGGGCGGGGACGCTAGACTCGAGTTTCGAGTCGGTGCGGACGGGCTCCCCAGCCCGTAAAAGGGAGCCCCTCGAGGGTGCCAGAACCTTGACGCGCCCCCCCTAGCTCCCTACTCTTTTCGCCCCTTCCATCCGGGAGGAGACCTTCCGTGCTCTTTGCCGTCCTGACCCTATTCCCCGAAGCGCTCGAAGCTTACACGCGTTCGAGCATTCTCGGGATCGCTGGGGACAAGGGATTGGTGAAGGTTCGCTTGGTCGATTTCCGGGACTTCACGAGGGACCGACATCGCACGGTGGATGACCGACCGTACGGCGGAGGGCCCGGAATGGTTCTCAAACCCGAACCCATCATCGACTGTGTCGAGTGGCTCGAGCGCGAACATGGACCCTTCCGGCGGATCATGCTGACTCCTGGTGGCAAGCGCTTCGACCAATCGACGGCCGATGCGTTCACCAAGGAGGAGCGGATCCTCTTGCTCTGCGGCCGCTACGAGGGATTCGACGAGCGCATTCGGCTCCAGATGGAGTGGGAGGAGCTTTCGGTCGGAGACTTTGTGCTCTCGGGCGGCGAACTTCCTGCACTCACCATCATCGAAGCGGTCACACGCTTGATGCCCGGTGTGCTGGGGAACGCCGACTCCGCGGAATACGACTCGTTTGCGAACGGCGGCGGACTCGAATACCCACAATACACACGACCCCAGCACTACCGAGGCACGGAAGTTCCCAAGGTCCTCCTCTCCGGCGATCACGCGAAGATAGCAGCGTGGCGCACGAAAGAGGCGGAACAGAAGACACGCGCGACACGACCGGACCTCAGCGAACGAAGCACTCGCGTTCCCGAATCCACCAGCGACTAGACCCTGCTGGCGGGCGAGAACAGAGCGACTACAAGAGTAAACCCCTCGGCCAACTGCACCGGCCACCTAGAACAGAGAGAGCGAGTCCTCGGACTCCACAAGAGACATGAACGTCATCGATCAACTCGAAGCCGAAGAGGCCAAGAAGTTCCTCCCCACCGTCCACGTCGGCGACACCGTCGAAGTGCACTACCTCATTCGCGAGGGCGACAAGGAGCGTGTGCAGCTCTTCATCGGAACGATCATCGCCATGGGCGGTCGCGGAATCAGCCGCACCATGACCGTGCGCCGCTTGGTGCAGGGTGAGGGTGTCGAGCGGATCTTCCCGATCCACAGCCCGCGCGTGAAGGACGTGGTCGTCACCCGCCGTGGTCGCGCCCGTCAGGCGAAGCTCTACTACCTGCGCGATCGCGTCGGCAAGTCCACGCGCGTGCGCGAGTTCGTCGGCGACAAGGCCCGCAAGGAGCGCGACTCCGAGCGCGGGCGTCGCGACGCCTTCGCAGCAGCGAGCGCCGAGGTCGAAGCACCTGCGTCGACCGACGAGACCGAAGAAGCTTGAACCCGCGCGCTGATTTCAGCCCAGCGACCGTCGAGCTAGGCCGTAGTCGAGCCAGAATGAAAATCCAACCAGCGGAGAGCCCTGCGAATCGCGCGAGGCTCTCCGCTGTCTTCTCTCCCGGGGCACAAGCCAAGCGCCCGTCCTGAAGATCCCAGAGAGCGCCCCGCAGTCGGCCGCTCCACCTCGCTTCACCACTCTCTCCTTCAAGTCTTCCACGCCATGGTCAAGAACCTAGGTCGCAAGCTCACGCTCGTCACCATCCTCCTCACCGCTTCGGTGCTGCTGATCGCCCTCGGCGATCCGCCCTTCCGGATGGGCCTCGACCTGCAAGGCGGTACGCGTCTCTCGTATCGCTTCGACTTCGATCAGGCGAAGGAAGAGGGATTGATTGGAGAAGACGAGAGTGAGGCGGAAATCCTCGCGCAGACGATCGACATCCTGAAGAACCGTGTCGATCCCGACGGTCTTCTGGAAGCCGTCATCCGCACGGAGGGTTCGGACCGCATCGTGTTCGAGCTGCCCGGCCGCTCACCGCTCAAGACTGCGACGGCCACGATTCCGCTGCTGCAGGACATCGACGCCGCTGCGAAGACGCTCCACCTCCAGCCCCTGGCTGACCAGTCTTCGGAGGGCTTCCCCGAGGGTGGCGGACTGGTCCGAATCGGCACGGAGCAGATTCGCTACGCGAGCCGCAAGGAGAACCAGCTCCTCGAGCTCACCCGCGGGCACCTCGAGACCAAGGTCATCGCTCACTCGGCTGGCGATGGCGTCACCCTCGTCAGCGACGACGCGATTCGCAACGCGATCGAGAACCTGGGGCAACTGCAGTTCCTGATCCAGGCCACAGCGCCTGACTTCACGGGCAGCGGCACCGACCTGACGAGTGAGCGCACTCGCCTCGACGACTGGATCGCTTCGCACCCGGGTGCCGACGTCGCGAACTTCAATCGCGTGCTACCGGAGAACGGTGGCCCGAACCCGATGATTCGCTGGTTCAACTACCCGGACATCGGCCAGCCTGTCCCCTGCCTCGTGCCCACTCCCGAATGGACCTTCCGCGGCGGCGACCTGGGCAAGGTCTTTCCGACCACCGACACCCTCGGCTACCCCGCTGTCGGCTTCGAGATGCAGGCGAAGCGCGTGGTGGAGTTCACCGACTTCACGGGCGCGAACATCGGTCGCAGCATGGCGATCGTCCTCAACAACGAGATTCGCACCGCACCGAACCTGGAAGAGCGACTGGCCGGGCGCGGAATCATTCGCGGCGGCTTCACCAGTACAGAAGTGCGCGACCTCGTCACCGTCCTGCGCACCGGCTCGCTGAAGATCAAGCCGATCCTCGAGGCCGAGGAAGTCGTCGGCCCGACGCTGGGCGCGGACTACGTGGAGCGCGGTGCGCTCAGTGGCGCGCTCGGACTTGGAGTCGTGCTGCTCTTCATGCTGGCCTACTTCCGCCGACTGGGCGTGTACGCCTGCATCTCGCTCGCAGCGACCATGCTGATGTTGATGGGCGGCTTGGCCTTCTTCCAAGCCACGCTCACCCTGCCCGGCATCGCGGGAATCATCCTGACGGTCGGTATGGCGGTCGACGCCAACATCCTCATCTACGACCGGATTCGGGAGGAGATGGACAAGGGCCGCAACATCAAACAAGCGGCGATCAACGGTTTCGACCACGCCTTCAGCACCATCATCGACGCCAACGTCACGACCTTCTTGACCGGCGCGATTCTGTACAACTTCGGAACCGGCCCGGTGCGCGGCTTCGCCGTCACGCTCATGATCGGTATCGCGGCGTCCGTCTTCGCAGCGCTGGTCATCACGCGACTCCTGGTGCACTTCGCGATGGAGAAGAACGTCGAGAAATTCTCGGTCGGCACCTGGTTCGTCAAAGCGAACTTCCAGTTCCTCTCCAAGGCGAAGCTCGCAATGGTGTTCTCGTTGGCGCTGATCGTCGGAGGGCTAGCGCTCTTCACGAGCATGAAGCCGAACGAGAAGCTGGGCATCGACTTCCTGGGTGGTGGCTCGGTCATGTTCCGCACCGAGGAAGCCCACACGATCGATGAAATTCGAGGCCTCGTGAGCGGCATCGAAGGCGAGATCGGAGAGTCGGCCGTCGTGAAGCAAGTGCTCGACTCCGCCGATGGCGACGGGTTCACCGCTTTCCGCGCGACCTTCAAGATCGCTCCGGAGAGCCTCAAGGAAGGTGACAACGGCGCGATCGACTCGTTCGTGAGCGCGATCAGTACGGCAGTCGGAGACAAGCTTCAGCACGGACCGGTCAAGGTCAGCATGGGCGCGAACGAAGAGGGGCGCACCTCCGCGGAGCTGCGTCTCTACTTCGACAACGCTCACAGCACGGCCGACATCTCGGGGCGCTTGACGATCGCTGGCTTCGACGAGGTCGAAGTGACTGCCGATACCGAGCGCCAGAACACTTACCTGGCCAAGGTCGTCACCGACCTGGCGACGAACGAGCTCGCTCTGCAGAGCACTGTTCAGAACGCCTTCATCGGACAGACGGACTCGGTCAACCAGGACTTCGAGCTCGCCAACCCGATCCCCGAGTCGAACCTGGTCGGCGCGCAGGTCGTCGGTGAGCTCAAGGACAAAGCGATCCTCGCGCTCTTGATCAGCCTGTTCGTGATCGTCATGTACATCCGCGTTCGGTTCGCCGAGTACAGCTACGGCTTCGCTGCTGTCGCCGCTCTCGTCCACGACGTCCTGATCACCCTGGGTGTCATCTCGCTCGTGATGAGGACGGGCCTCCTGGAAGTGGAGATCAGCCTGCCGATGGTCGCGGCCTTCCTGACCATCATCGGCTACTCGCTCAACGACACGATCGTGCTCTTCGACCGAGTCCGTGAGAACCTCCCGCGAGTGGACAAGCCGCTCACCGATGTCCTCGACCTCTCGATCAACCAGACCCTGTCGCGAACGATCCTGACCTCGGTCACGACCTTCCTGGCAGTCGGGATTCTCTTCGCCTTCAACGTCGGAACCGGCAACGTGCTCGAGGGCTTCGCCTTCGCGATGGTGGTCGGCATCCTGGTCGGTACCTACTCGTCGATCTTCATCGCGAGCCCGGTCCTGTTGATGTTCGAGAACCGGAAGCTCGCCAAGGCCACGCCGGCGAACGCCACCAAGAAGTCCAAATAGCCCTTTCGGGGCCCTTCTCGGGCTCTAAATCGGACCTGGGACGGGGAGCGCGATTTGCGGGCTTCCCGAGCTGGGGCTCGCTAGAATGCGCGCGTGCGCATTCTGATTGGCATCGCCTGCTTGGTTCTCGTCTTCGGGATCTCCTCGCTCTGGCATCGTTCCGAGATGGACGACTTCCGAGCCCAAGCGGGCCTCGGTGGCCAGTCTGTCGTCAAGGCGGCGGAGGTTCGCAACCACCCCGCCGGCTGGGGAGAGGTGATCGTCGGGTCCCCTTCGCAGGCCGAGCCGATCTACGTCGCCCCTTCTCCCCCGCGGACTCGAGCGCGACGACTGACTCCGCCGGACCAGCTTGGAAGCGTGAACGAGGAAGCCTCGAACTCGGGGAGCCTGTCCGACTCTTCCGCTGCCGAGCTCTCGACCGAGGGCGGCCTGCAAGCGCCAGCCGACTGGGAGCTAGTGGTTGGAAGCGGCGATGTGCTCTCGAGAATCGTTCGCGTGCACTACGGGCGAGTCTCTCCGGAGCTCGAGCAACGGCTGGCCGAGTACAACGGACTCTCCAGTCCCGACAAGCTGAAGGTCGGACAGACGCTCTACCTCCCCGCCGAAGAGCTCTTGCTCGACGAGCCGAAGTAGCTCGCGGACGACTACTCGCCGGACCCGCTGCTGGTGAACGGATCCGTCGCCGGCTCGATCACTTCGAAGACGACGGCTTCGGGAGCGCGCCGCTGTAGGTTGCCGAGCGTGCGCTCGAGAGCGCGAACGGTCAGACAGATGAACTGATCGCCTTCGACCCCCTGCTCGAGCACGGCGGCGGACTTCTGAATTGCTGCGAGCACATCGCCATGTGCCATCGGGACCTTCACCTTCGCGACGACCGAGCGTGCGTCGATGCGGGCTTGAACGACGCGATCCAAGCGATCCAAGCCCTCGCCGGTTCCCGCCGAGAGGTGCACGACCTCCACCTGGCGCTCTCCCAACAAGAGGTGCATGCGCAGGGGATCTTCGACGAGGTCCACCTTGTTGAACACGATCACGTCGGCAGGCCGGTGCTCCGAGAGCTGGTTGAGGACGGCTTCGACAGCCTCCATTTGAAGGGCGGCGTCGGGGTGTGAGCTATCGACGACATGCAGGAGCAGGTCGACGTTGAGCGCTTCCTCGAGGGTGGCGTGGAACGAGGCCACGAGGTGGTGCGGCAGTCGCTGGAGGAAACCGACGGTGTCGGAGATCAGGACCGTGTGACCGCCTTCGAGTCTCCACTTGCGAGTTCGAGTGTCGAGCGTCGCGAAGAGCATGTCTTCGGCGAAGACGTCGGCGCCGGTCAGCGCGTTCAAGAGAGTCGACTTGCCCGCGTTGGTGTAGCCGATCAGCCCGACGGTGAACTCCTCGACACGAGACAGGACCTGGCGGTGCTTGCGCTTCTCGATCTCCTTCAGCTGACGCCGGAGATCGTCCACGCGCTTCTGCAAGAGCCGGCGGTCGGTCTCGAGCTGGGTCTCACCCGGGCCGCGAGTTCCAACTCCCCCGTCGAGCCGCTCGAGGTGCGTCCACATGCGCCGCAAGCGCGGTAAGAGGTACTCGACTTGCGCGAGCTCGACCTGCAAGTGCGCCTGCTTCGTCTTCGCGCGCGTCGCGAAGATATCGAGGATCAGCTCGGACCGATCGACGATGCGAACGTCGAGCTCGTTCTCCAGGTTGCGAACCTGCGCGGGCGTCAGGTCGTTGTCGACGATCAGCGCATCCGGGCTGAGACGCTTGATCTCATCCTTGATCTCCTCGACCTTGCCCTTCCCGAACAGGGTTCCGGGATGAGGCCGGTCGCGCCTCTGAACGGGGACCTCTCCGATCGGTTCGGCTCCACTGGCAACGACGAGGCCGCGAGCCTCCGCCAGCGGACCACCGCTCTCCCGACTGCGATCGGGAAACACGACCCCGCACAAGAGGACGCGCTCCTTCTCCGCCCCCGTCGGTGTGGCTTGTCGACTCACGTAACCGGAACTGCGCCCTTTTCGCGCGCTGGTTCCGAATACAGGACCGGTTGGGATCGCTTGATCGAGACCGACGAGAGCACCTCTCCGGTCAGGTGAGGCTCGAGCTCCGTGTGCGCACACCAAGCGGGATCGGCGGTCGGGTAGTCCGTTCGGTGGTGAACGCCACGCGACTCCGTTCGCGCCAAGGCGCCGAGCGTTGCCAGTCGAGAGACCAGCAGCATGTTCTCCAGTTGCCAAGTTCGAGGACCCGGCGGAGCGAGTTGCGAGACCGCTCGTGACCAGAGATCGATCTTGGAGAGCGCGTCGATGAGCTGAGCGGCCTCGCGCTCGATCCCCATCTCGCGCCACATGAGCGACTTCAAGGAGTAGGTGACGTCCTCGATGTTGACCTGGACCCCCTGGCCCTCTTCGCTGTTGCGCCGTGTCCCTTCCGACCACCGGCGTGCAGTGACGGGGCGCATCTCTTCGGCGGCTTGTGCGCCGGCTCGCGTTCCCAGCACGAGCGCCTCCAAGAGCGAGTTCGAGCCCATGCGATTCGCGCCGTGAACACCGGTGCTCGCACACTCGCCAGCCGCGAGCAAGCCGGGGACGCTCGTCTGCCCGTTCAAATCGACTTTGATTCCGCCGATCATGTAGTGAGCGCCGGGGCGAACGGGCACGGGGTCGCGCGCGATGTCGATTCCGAACAGGCGGCAGATGCGACTGATGTGCGGGAACAGCCGGTGCGGATCGTCTTCGACTTCGGAGAGGTCCAGGTAGACGTTCGTATCGCCGCTGGCGACCATGCGGCGGAAGACGGCGCGACTGACGACATCGCGCGGAGCGAGCTCGGCATCCGGGTGGAAGTCGGGCATGAACCGCTCGCCACTCTTGTCGCGCAGGACTCCGCCTGCGCCGCGGACGATCTCACTGATCAAGACGCGCGCTGCACCCGCGATGTAGAGACAGGTCGGGTGGAACTGAAAGAACTCCATGTCGCGGAGAACGGCACCCGCGCGAAAGGCGAGCGCGACTCCATCGCCCGTCGCCAAGACAGGATTGGTGGTCTCGCGAAAGACCTGCCCCGCTCCACCTGTTGCCAGAATGACGCGGTTTGCGTGAAAGGCGACGTGCTCGCCGCGCGCATCTCGCACGAGGCAACCGAAGACTTCGTTGCCGCCGTCGTCGGCCAAGAGGTCCACGACGAAGGTGTCGGGGAAGAGAGTAATTCGCTCGTGATTCGCGACGGACTCCGAGAGCGCGCGCTGAATCTCCGCGCCGGTCGTATCGCCTTTCGCGTGAACGATTCGGTGGTGGCCGTGACCACCTTCGCGCATCAGGTGCAGGCTGCCGTCTTCGCGTCGGTCCAAGCTGGCGCCACATTCGAGGAGCAAGCGCACGGCTTCAGGGCCTTCGCGAATGACCTGTTCGACGGCGGCTTGTTCGGAGAGTCCACAACCGACGCGAATCGTGTCGGCGATGTGCTCATCGAAGCTGTCGTTCGAGGAGAGCACAGCGGCCATTCCGCCCTGCGCGTAGCGCGTGTTGCCCTCGAGCAGGTCCTGCTTGCAGAGCACGGCGACCGAGGCCCCCTTGCGAGCGGCTGCCAGCGCGGCGGCCGCTCCTGCGGCGCCACCTCCGACGACGAGGACATCGAACAGGTAGCGCGGGACACGGCGGGAATCGACGCTGGTCAAGCGTCGGTCCAGGTCGAGGACAGTTGTCGGCATTACCGGCGCGCGCAAGGGAAGGGAAGGAAGGGCATCTTGGTTGGCTGTCCGCGTCTCTGAGGTCCCGATGGCGAGAATGGAAGGCGGGAACGGGGAATTCGCGCCGCGCGGACTTGGGGGCTGAGAGCAACGACGGTGCGCTCGGGGTGCTGAGAGAGTGATTGGAGGACCGCGCTCGCGCTCCGAGGACCGAAGCCACGCGCTCACGGGCCACCCTGGAGCGCCCGGCCCGACATTCTAGCCCCCGCACGTCACGCGATGGGGCGAGGTCGCGTAATTGGCCAATCATTCCAACCGTTGTTCGGGCAGGCCTGGCGCTTCTCCCCTCGACTCGACGGGAACCTCGACACTGAAGCCCCTCCATCACCCCGCTCTGAAGCCCCTCCAAGCCGACTTTTCAAAAAACATCCGTTCGGGTCTTGTTTGCCAACAAAACCCGAACTAGCATTAGCCTCTTGTTCGGGTCTCCGGTGAGCACCCCCCCCCTTCGCTCGCCGGAGATCCATTTCTCCTTCCCCGCACCACGACATCCATTCAGTGCGACCCCGGAAGGAACCCCCAACAGGCCAAGCACGAAAAGAGCCCCGATGATCACCCCCAGCAGGACAACTCTCCGCTGGATGACTGCTCACCAGGGCTGACCGCAGGACGGGAATCATGACCCAGATCATTCATCACGCACGCCAAGAGGGACTTTCCTACCTCTTTTTTGGACTCCTAATCTCTTCCACCTTCTTGATCTGACTTCCTTTATCTGACGGCCTCTACCATATCTGACGGCCTCTACCAGCCCATCGACATGACTCGACCTGCCGCAGACTCCCAGTGCGGCGACCGGGGCCGACCGGGGCACGAGGCCAGCGAGCAACTAGGCACGCAGGCACCAGCCACGCAGCCACGCAGGCACAAAAGCAGCCACCCCGCATCCATCCCATGCAGGGACCCGGCTATGTACCCACGAGGCCAAGTCCTATCGTCAGCCCAAGATCAGCACGGATCGCTTGAATCAATCATGAATCTACCCACAAGCCTCCCGCCTCTCACCCGTCGTCAACGCGACATCCTCGCCTTCTTCGTCTCGTACAAAGAAGAGAACAGCATCAGCCCGACTCTCGAGGAGATCGCGCAGAACTTCGGACTCAACAAGGTCACGATCTTCGGACACATCTCAGAGCTCGAGAAGAAGGGTGTCCTGGTGCGCAGCGCAAAGGGCATCAGCCGCGGACTTCAGCTAGCGGGCCAGGATGAAGCCCCCAAGTCGATGGGCCTCCCGATCTGCGGAACGATTGCCGCGGGTATTCCGATCGAAGCCATCGAGGCCACCGAGTCTCAAGAGAGCCTGGAGCTTGCCGACCTCATTCCGCCGCAAGGTGATGTATACGTCCTGCGTGTCCAGGGCAACTCGATGATCGAGGACGCCATCTGTGACGGAGACATGGTCCTTGTCGAGCGCCGCACAGAAGCCCGCAACGGCGAGACCGTCGTGGCCGTGCTGCCTGGCGAAGAGACTACGCTCAAGCGCTTCTACCGAGAGAATGGTCATGTTCGCCTTCAACCTGCGAACGCGACGATGGAGCCGATCATCACGAACGAAGTGGAAGTGCGGGGCGTGGTCGTCGGAGTTGTCCGCAAGTACTAACCAGAACACACACCCGGTTCCGGTCGATTATCTAGCCAGGCGAGTTCGAACTCAGGAGTCGAGCTCGCCCGGCTTCTTTATTTCCAACGGCCTCTCCAGCATGGATGGCCCCCCCGTTCACGTCAGGCTCAATTCCCTGCGAGCTCGAGCTCCTCGATCACCTTCAGGATCTTGTCCGCATACTGGCGGTGACCGTTCCGGTTCGCATGCGGGTCCGCGAGGCTATTGCGAATATCTTCCATCTCGTCCTCGCCGTGAGTGATTCGGGCGTAGAGCAGCGAGTTCTCACCGCAGAACTCCTCGACCTTGGGGTGCTTGGTGATGTCCAAGACGACGAAGACCGCCCCCGATGCAGTCACCATCTCGTGCATCTCGAGCATCGCCTGGCGTGAGAGCTGCCAGCCCATGTCCATGTCGATACCCGCTCGATCGAGGAGATAGGGGTCCCGATCTTCATTGCCGGGCTTCTTCTTGAACTGAGCATTGCTGTAGCTGGTGTACATGAAGCTGAGGAGCCTGTGTGTGTATGGCAGCGTCTCGTTCAGCTTTCTCAGCTGGGCTAGAACGGCGGCACGACGTTCGAGCTCCTTCAGGTCCTCATCGGTGAACTTGACGGGGCGCTTGCTTGCAGGCTTCATCATTTGGGCCGTCGGATGGGTATCGTTCGCAACGAAAACGAGGAAGACCACATCCGGTTCGTAGCTGAGCCCGACCTCTTCAACCACTCCTCGCTCCTGGGTCGAGTCATGGAAGAGGTGTCCAGCGTTGATCGTCTCGATCACCCCGTCGCTGTTCTCGTTCAGCTCCTCTTCAATCATGTGGACGAAGGTGTCCTCGAGCTCGACTCCCCAGCCAAAGGTGACCGAGTCCCCCACGAACATTAGCCGACGCGTCCCGGCCGGCTTCGGAATCTCCCGTTCAGGGCCACGAAGCCCGTTGGAGTCCGTCCGAATCTCCCAGCCGTCGAGCTCCATGTGCTCGTTGGGGCGATGGACGAAGAGACGATCCGAGTCGAGACGAACCTCGCACAGGTCGTGCCGGTAGCGCTTCATGTTGATGAAGTGGCTAACACCGAACGGATCGAAGACTCGCGTCAGCCCTTCGACGGACAACACCGCGAGAAACAAGCCGACGAGAACGATCGCTAGGCGCTTGAGAACCTTCTTCACAGAGCTGTTTCCATTGCAGGGTCAGTGGGCGCAAGAATCCTACACGCCGCCATGACGGCGGCACCGAAAGATCGTCAAACTTGGAAGCCTCACTAGGAACGCGCTGCCCTGAGAAACCTGGGGTTGGTTCAACGAGGACTGAACTCGAACGATGAACACTCCTGCCTCTTGGACGGCCACCTTCGGTCTGTAGCTTCGGCTGCAACGGAGACGAGATTCGCCCCACTCGCCCGCTCCAGGATGACCGTGAAGGCCCGCTGGATCTCCAGGGGAACTCCACGCTGACAATTAGCCATCTGGCAAACAAAAAGCTTGCCACATTTAGCTTCCTGGCTAAGCTTTGATCCATGAACAACACCAGCCAAAACGCCGTCAATATCTGCCAGTACCACGTGAAGCCCGGCCATGAAGCCGAGATGGAAGCGCTCCTCGCGAAGCACTGGCCCACTCTCCGCGAGGCAGGGCTCGCCAGTGAAGTGCCCCCTACCATCTACCGAGGGCTGCCCTCCGGAAAACCGGACGACCAACACGGGGCGGCTGGGGTCTACATCGAGATCTTCTCCTGGTCCTCCCCCGAAGGACCGCGCGTCGCGCACGAGATGCCCGCAGTCATGGCCGTGTGGGAGCCGATGGGCGCAATCTGCAGCCACATGGATTTCCCCTCCTTCGAACGCCTCGAGCTGACTCACCCCAGTTGAGCAAGGCTGAAGAGTTCCTGGAGGAAGTCGACTCCGTATTCGGAGCACTGGCCCACGCAACCCGGAGACACATCCTTCTGGTCCTCCACTATCGAGGTGGAGAGATGACGGCAGGTGAAATCGCCGGCCGCTTCCAGTGCAGCTGGCCAACGACGACCCGCCACCTCAATGTGCTGCTTGAGGCAGGCCTAGTCGAGAAGCACCAGAGTGGACGGAAGCGCCTCTACAGCCTGAACCGCGAGCGGTTGTTGCGAGTCACCTCAGCGTGGCTCGAGACCGTCGAGAAGAAGGCGTAGCCCCCGCGACTTTCGAGACTCGCGCCATCGTTCGCCAACGACAGCGCACTGCCAGGCGAAGCTCGCACACCCCCCTTCCGGAAACCAGACGAGCTCGGGTCGGCTCCACGGTTCTCGAACAGTGCGAATCTCGAGCACCAGCCGAAGACGTCGGGACAAAAAAAGGCCCCCGCCGAGGATGAACCTCAGCGGGGGCCTTGATAAACCCCGGCAATACCTACTTTCTCGCTTTCGCAATATCATCGGCAGCACCTGCTTGACGACCGTGTTCGGAATGAGAACGGGTATGGCCAGGTGCCTATAGTTACCGGGAATGCCTTCGACTGCCGGCGGAGCCGGCAGTCGACTAAAAGAGGTGAATTGGGAGAGTGTCAAAAACTTCGAAAAAGTAACCCTTTTCCGAACGTCAGGAACGAACTCAGTACCTATTGACACTGCGCTCATTAGCGACGAATGGAAAAGAGTAGTTAAGCCGATCGTCCGATTAGTACCGGTAAGCTCAATACATTGCTGCACTTACACCGCCGGCCTATCAACCTGGTAGTCTTCCAGGGGACTGATAGGGATGACTCGTCTTAGAGAAGGCTTCGCACTTAGATGCATTCAGCGCTTATCCGTTCCGAACTTAGCTACCCAGCTATACCACTAGCGTGATAACTGGAGCACCAGGGGTTCGTCCTCCCCAATCCTCTCGTACTAGGGGAAAACCTCTTCAATCATCCTACACCCACGCCAGATAGGGACCGACCTGTCTCACGACGGTCTAAACCCAGCTCACGTGCCGCTTTAATTGGCGAACAGCCAAACCCTTGGGACCACCTTCAGCCCCAGGATGCGACGAGCCGACATCGAGGTGCCAAACCTCCCCGTCGATATGAACTCTTGGGGGAGATCAGCCTGTTATCCCCGGGGTACCTTTTGTCTGATGAGCGACGGCCCTTCCACTCGGAGTCCGCCGGATCACTAAGGCCCACTTTCGTGCCTGTTCGAGCTATATCTCTCACAGTCAGTCGTACTTATACCTTTACGCTCTACGCGCGATTGCTAACCGCGCTGAGTACAACATCGCGCTCCTCCGTTACCTTTTCGGAGGAGACCGCCCCAGCCAAACTACCCACCTGACACTGTCCACGACCCGGATTCACGGCATCGCGTTAGAGACCTATCATGCAGAGAGTGGTATTTCACCAATGACTCCACCAAGCCCAAAAGCCCAGCTTCAACGTCTCCCACCTATCCTACGCACTACATAACAAGACCCAATATCAGGCTGTAGTAAAGGTCCACGGGGTCTTTCCGTCTTGACGCGGGAACGTGGCATCTTCACCACGACTACAATTTCGCCGAGCCTGCTGTTGAGACAGTGCCCCAATCGTTACGCCTTTCGTGCGGGTCGGAACTTACCCGACAAGGAACTTCGCTACCTTAGGACCGTCATAGTTACGGCCGCCATTCACCGGGGCTTCAATTCGCAGCTTCGCTTGCGCTAACCACTCCTCTTAACCTTCCGGCATTGGGCAGGCGTCAGTCTGTATACATCGTCTTTAGGACTTAGCACAGACCTGTGTTTTTAGTAAACAGTCGTCAGGGCCATTTCTCTGCGGCCTCCAACAGCTCCAGTCGCAAGGACCTTCACCATCAGAGGCACCCCTTATCCCGAAGTTACGGGGTTAATTTGCCGAGTTCCTTAACAGCAGTTCTCTCGAGCTCCTTAGGATTCTCACCTCACCCACCTGTGTCAGTTTAGGTACGGACACCAACACCACTCCCTAGAGGCTTTTCTCGGCGGTCAGGCCAGTTACTTCGCGCTAAATGCGCTCGGCATCACCCCTGGAATTACGCATGCGGATTTACCTACATGCCATCCTCAGGCTTACACGCACTAATCTAACAGTGCGATAACCTTTCCTTCCGCGTCCCCCCATCGGTGATAACGCGATATTAGTGGTACAGGAATATTAACCTGTCGTCCATCGACTACGCCTTTCAGCCTCGTCTTAGGGTCCGACTAACCCTGGGCGGATTTACCGTGCCCAGGAAACCTTGGGTTTACGGAGAGCAGGATTCTCACCTGCTTTATCGCTACTTATTCCGGCATAATCACTTCCTAGACGTCCAGGTGTCGTTACCGTCACCCTTCACTCGTCTGGAACGCTCCCCTACCCCTGCACAAGATCAACGATCTTGTGCAAGCCGCAGCTTCGGTTATCTGCTTTAGCCCCGTTCATTATCGGCGCAGAATCTCTCGACCAGTGAGCTATTACGCACTCTTTAAATGATGGCTGCTTCTAAGCCAACATCCTGGCTGTCTTAGAGATCCCACAACCTTTTCTACACTTAGCAGATATTGGGGACCTTAGCTGGCGGTCTGGGTTGTTTCCCTCTCGACCACGGACCTTATCGCCCATAGTCTGACTCCCTGGATACGGTATATGGTATTCGGAGTTTGACAGGGATGGGTACCCCGAAAGGCCCCATTCCCAATCAGTAGCTCTACCCCCACATACTATTACCAGAGGCTAGCCCAAAAGCTATTTCGGGGAGAACCAGCTATCTGCGAGTTTGATTAGCCTTTCACTCCTATCCACAGGTCATCGGAACAGTTTTCAACCTATACCCGTTCGGGCCTCCACGGACTGTTACATCCGCTTCACCCTGCCCATGGATAGATCACTCGCTTTCGGGTCTACTCCGCCTGACTTAATTCGCGCTATTCACACTCGGTTTCCCTTCGGCTCCGGGCCTAAGACCCTTAACCTTGCCAGACAGAGTAACTCGCCGGATCATTATGCAAAAGGCACGCCGTTAGCCGTTGCCCCGAGGGGCCATAGGCCTTCGACAGCTTGTAAGTTCATGGTTTCAGGTACTATTTCACTCCCCTAAAAGGGGTACTTTTCACCTTTCGCTCGCGCTACTATTACGCTATCGGTCGTCCAGTAGTACTTAGCCTTAGGGGGTGGTCCCCCCAGATTCACACCGGGTTTCACGTGTCCGGCGCTACTCGGGATACTCACAGAAGGCACGTCATCTTTCAGATACGGGGCTTTCACCCTTTGCAGCTGGCCTTCCCATGCCATTCTCCTAGATGCGTACTTTGTAACTTCTTAGGACTATTATGGTTGTCCTCGTGAGTCCCACGACACCGCTGCAGCAACGCCCATAAGCTTGGCACTACATCGGTTTAGGCTGATCCCCGTTCGCTCGCCGCTACTAGGGGAGTCGAGGTTTCTTTACTTTCCCGCAGGTACTTAGATGTTTCAGTTCTCTGCGTTCCCTCCGCTTTCGCGGTTCCGAGAGATGAGTCTCGGTAGGTTTCCCAATTCGGACATCTCCGGATCAAAGCCTGTTTAGCGGCTCCCCGAAGCTTTTCGCAGCTTAACCACGTCCTTCATCGGCTCTGGACGCCAAGGCATCCACCATGAACCCTTCGTAGCTTAACTAAACTCTTTCTTGTAATCGTTTATTGCCACTCATATTCCCAATTCACCTTGTTTTCAATGAACGGCACCGCTGCGTCGAAACCCTGCAGTGCTGATCGCTTCTTTCTCTCGAGTAGCTCTGATAGCCAGGGGTCTCGCGGGTGGCCTGCCGGAGCAGCGCTCGCACGCATCCTTCCAAGGAGGGAGTGGTGGAGGCGACCGGATTCGAACCGACGACCGCCTGGTTGCAAACCAGGTGCTCTACCAACTGAGCTACGCCCCCGATCCGGCCCATCAGGCCAGCTGGACTCGACTCACCCCCGCCAAAGCGTTTACAGCCTTGAGGCCACAAACCTGGAGGGGCTGATCTTCAGATGGTCCCGCTTGATGGTAGCCCTGACTGGATTTGAACCAGTGACCTCCCGCTTATCAGGCGGACGCTCTAACCAGCTGAGCTACAGGGCTCAGGGGTGGGACGTTTGAAAAGCCTTGGCCATCAACGAAGGGTGCGCCAAGACGAGAATTCGCCGTGGCGCTCACTTCAAACAGCAAAGGCCCCGTCGAAACGGACCCGTTGAGAGAAGAAAGGGTAGCTCTGAACTTGTGCTTGCATTCCTATGCTCGCCACATTTCCATCCCCCCACTCGAGCGAGCTCGAGCAACAGAACAGTTATGTGTCTAACAATATTCCCGTTAGAAAGGAGGTGATCCAGCCGCAGGTTCCCCTACGGCTACCTTGTTACGACTTAGTCCCAATCACGGAACTCGCTTTCGGCGCCGTCCTCCCGAAGGTTAGACAAAGCGACTTCGAGCGCTCCCCGCTTTCGTGGCTTGACGGGCGGTGTGTACAAGGCTCAGGAACATATTCACCGCGTCGTGGCTGATACGCGATTACTAGCGATTCCGGCTTCATGCAGGCGAATTGCAGCCTGCAATCCGAACTGGGGCCTGGTTTGTGGGATTGCCTCCATCTCGCGATATCGGAACCCTTTGTCCAGACCATTGTAGCACGTGTGTCGCCCTAGCCGTAAGGGCCATGATGACTTGACGTCGTCCCCACCTTCCTCCGGTTTGACACCGGCAGTCTCGCTAGAGTCCCCGCCATTACGCGCTGGCAACTAACGACAAGGGTTGCGCTCGTTACGGGACTTAACCCAACATCTCACGACACGAGCTGACGACAGCCATGCAACACCTGCATACGTTCCGCCTCCGAAGAGGTGTCACTCTACTTTCATAGAGCTAATCCGTACATGTCAAGGCTAGGTAAGGTTCTTCGCGTTGCTTCGAATTAAACCACATGCTCCACCGCTTGTGTGAGCCCCCGTCAATTCCTTTGAGTTTTACCCTTGCGAGCGTACTCCCCAGGCGGGGCACTTAACACATTAGCTACGACAGAGAGAATCATAGGCATTCCCCCTGTCTAGTGCCCATCGTTTACGGCTAGGACTACCGGGGTATCTAATCCCGTTCGCTACCCTAGCTTTCGCACCTCAGCGTCAGAGACGGTCCAGTGAGCCGCTTTCGCCACAGGTGTTCCTCCAGATATCTACGCATTTCACCGCTCCACCTGGAGTTCCACTCACCCCTACCGTCCTCTAGTCCACCAGTATCACATGCAGTTCCCCGGTTGAGCCGAGGGATTTCACATTTGACTTAGTAGACCGCCTACGTGCTCTTTATGCCCAGTGATTCCGAACAACGCTTGCACCCTCCGTCTTACCGCGGCTGCTGGCACGGAGTTAGCCGGTGCTTCCTCTCGCGTTGGTCAACCCTACCGCTATTAACGATAGGGCATTCCTAGTGCGTGACAGTAGTTTACAACCCTAAGGCCTTCATCCTACACGCGGTGTCGCTCCGTCAGGCTTTCGCCCATTGCGGAAGATTCTCGACTGCAGCCTCCCGTAGGAGTCTGGGCAGTGTCTCAGTCCCAGTGTGACGGATCATCCTCTCAGACCCGCTAACCATCATCGCCTTGGTGAGCCGTTACCTCACCAACAAGCTAATAGTCCGCAACCCCCTCCCAAAACAGAAGCCGAAGCTACCGTTTACCGTTCAAGAGATGCCTCTCGAAGGGCCCATTCGGTATTATCCATCGTTTCCAATGGTTATCCCGATCTTTGGGGCAGGTTGGTTACGTGTTACTCACCCGTTCGCCGCTTTACTCACTTCCCGAAGGAAGCTTTCGCGCACGACTTGCATGCCTAATCCACACCGCTAGCGTTCGTTCTGAGCCAGGATCAAACCCTTCAATTTAGTGTTTGTCTGACTTTTGGATATTTGCTGACGCTCCTAAGAGCGACCAGCCAATGCTCGCACAGGTTTCAGAGCTACCCTTGTTTTCAAAGAGCCATCCTCCTGCTCACAAGCCCCGAATTTGAGCACATGGCTCAAGCTCAGAACTGCGATTGGCAGGCGGCTTTTCGTGTCCCCGGCGCGCGTTTCGGCGTTCGCTTTCTCGTACGCGGGACGGAGATAGTAGGGATTTAGGGTTGCCGGTCAAGCATCGCCCTTCGATTTCCACCAAGTCCCTGCATCGACGCCCTAACTCGTGCGTGACGCGCACTTAACGATCAGCAATTCCCTCTGTATTTGGTCCCCGTTTCCCACTTCTGAGCGCGGCCCACCCTAGCGCCAAGCACGGTTCCTGGTCCAAAGCGCAGATCCCGGTGATCTTAGCGGAATCTGGACCTCTGAAACTCAGTAGAAGCGCACTCTGGCTAGGCATTCTAGCGATTCCGGATGGCTTCCCATTCGAGAGTCGACCCCGGGGCGGCCGATCTGCCAGGACGTCTCCAGCTGGCCTGGTGGCGGCCACCGCTGGGGCTCTCGAGCGAGAAGGCCCGAGTACCGGCGCTCGGATCAGCCCGCTCCCCCACGGCTCGAGAGCCCGTGGTGAGCGGAGAGTCACCCCCGAGCGCTACACACCCGATGCGGGGAATAAAGCTCGACTTCGAGCAGGAACGGTGGATTCCCGCCTGCTCAGCGAGGCTCGGATCAAGCTCCTAACCTCGCCGAATTAAAGCTGAACCGTGACGGCCGTGCCGCGGGGAATGATCTGATAAAGGTCTTCGACATCGGCGTTCCGGAGACGGATACAGCCGTCGCTGACGGCCTGCCCGATCGTCTCCGGCTCCCAGGTCCCGTGGAACCCGTAGTGCGTCGCACTGCCGTCCTCGTCGTTCCAGCCGACCCAGCGGGTCCCGAGCAGGTTGCCGGGGTCTCCGAACGGAATCATCGGCTCACCGGGGCGGAACCACGGCGGTTCCGGAATGAGCTCTCCGACGACATAGACCCCTTCCGGAGTGTCATTGCCAGGAGCTCCGATCGCGACGGGCCAGACCGCCGCAACCTCGTCACCGAACAGGAAGAAGGCGTGCCTCGCTTCGAGGTCCACGACCGTGCTGACGAGCTCCATGGGAATGCGGAGGGTCTCGCCGGCTTGTAGGTATCGATCGCCAATGCCGTTGACGCGGTCGATCAGGCCTGTGCAGAGCAACAAGCCAGCGTTCGCCTTGACGACACGCGCGCGAATCGTGGAGAGGCTGTCCCCGGGGTTCACCTTCTCATCCACCGCGTCCCACGACCCCTTCGGATTCCAGCGATGGTGCGCTTGGGCGGCGTTCAATCGAGCGCCCCACGTGCGACTGAAATCCCAGCTCGAGGTCCAGGGAGCCCGGATATCGGCCAACAGAACAGTGGAGAGCGCCTCCGCTGCCGGCTTCCACTCGCGTCGATCGAGCAGCCGCTTGCCCTCGCGGGCGAGGAGGGCGAGCTCCATCGCGAACTCCACGCTGCCCGTCCTGGAGGAGCTTGCCGCTCGTGCCCCGGTCCACTCCCCTTGGACAGCGGACTTGAGGAGCGCGAACTCGCTCTCCTTGATTCCGTTCCCCGGCTCCAGATCGGGCGCCAGGTTGACTGCTTCCGTGGGCTTGCCCGTCATGGCGAGCGAGAAGGCGAGGAGCAGCTTCTTGCGCTCTTCGGAGAGTCCCAAGTCCGCGGACTCCAGGAAGGTCAGGAAGGTCTTCGGATCGAGGTGCAGCAGCGCGCCGGCCAGCTCCGGAACGTCCCGGAGGTTGGCGGCGGACTTCAGGCCGCCCTTGGTGGTGTTGGGCGCCGGCTTCAGCGTCTCGCGCGGCTTCTCGCGGTCGATCTCCCGAGGTGCCTGCTCAGTCACGCTGGCGGGCGGCGGCAGGAAGCGCGAAGTCGGTGCTTTCTCCTGTACAGGCCCCTCAGCAGCGAGAATCGCGTTTTCCGCTCCGGTTTCGGAGGCCGGGAAGTACTTGAGGACCAGCGCGATGACCGCGACTCCTAGGAACAGAATGACAATGACTCGCAACGCGACCCCCGAGGTCAAGGCTCATCGACCGACGCCCGCGAGCGCGCCGGTCTCCCTTCGAATATGGGGCAATTGAAGCGCAATCGCCCACTTCCGTCGGATGATAACGCCCGCGCGCTCCCGCCCCCAGAATCAATCACGGGTCGCTCGCGCCAGCGCCCTGAACTCTCGCCCGTTTCAGCCCTTAGCAGCGAACCTCGGCACGCACTCCGCGCCTTCGCTGCGCGGGCGAGCTCGGTGCGCCCGCGCTCAGCGAAGAGTGAGTGGTGGAAGTCCCCGGTATTGCCGTGGTCGGATTAACCCTGAACCCGAGGGTTCAGGTGGGCCTCAACGCACTGCGGATTGCGCAGCGCAGAACAGGGCCCGCACTGTGAATATTAGGCTCGGGGTACTTTCCGATGGCACCTGCATCACCAGTTGACTTCCAAAAGGAAAGTAGCGCGTCTTGGACCGAAGAGCATCGCTCAATTTCGAGATCCGACGTGTACCTGCCACTGCACGCGCTCCAAGCTCGAAGGAGCACGCGGCGTCTACCAGGTCTGCATCTCGATCTGCTCGACGATTTGCTCGGCGAGCGCGAGCGCACGACGGCCCTCGACACCGGTAACTTCGGGTTGAATACCCTGGCGCACCGAATCCAAGAAAGAAGCCAGCTCGGCCTGCAGAGGGCGCTCCTCGCCGGTCAGCTCGAGGTGATCCATCTTCAAGAGCTCGCCATTCACGAAGTCCTCACGCTGAGCTAACTCCTCTGGAGTCAAGGTCTTGAGCGCTTCGCGCCCGGACTCCCAGCCGGGCCCCTTCTGGACCAAGACCCCGTAGTTCTTGGTGAAGTCGAGACTCACGTAGCTGCTCGCGGAGAAGAGTCTGAAGCGCCGCATGGGCGTAAGTGACGCACGGCTCGCGGTCACGTTGGCACGCCCGCCATCCTTGAAGATCAGTCGCACGGAGGCCATGTCCTCACTCTCGGTCAGGATCGCTCCGCCCGCGGCATCGACGCTCTCGACCTCACTGCCCATGAGGTGCAGCACGAGGTCGAGGTCGTGGATCATCAGGTCGTGAACGACGCCGATATCCATGCTTCGGAAGCTGAACGTGGACATGCGGTGGCACTCGATGAAGCGCGGCTTGAGCCCGAACTCCTTGACCAGTCGCACGCCGGGCTGGAATCGCTCGACGTGTCCAACAGCGAGTGTCGCCCCGCCCTCCTCCGACGCCGCCAGGATCTGATCGGCCTGCTCGAGGTTGGCTGCCAGCGGCTTCTCGACGAGACAGGGAATGCCTCGGCGAAGCAGCGGAACGGCGACATCGGCGTGGTAGATCGTGGGAACGACGACGCTGACCGCGTCGATATCCTCGGGGATCTGGTCTACCGAAGCGAAGACCTCGCAGCCCAACTCTTCAGCAACCGCCGCGGCACGCTCGGCATCGTGATCGATTACCCCGACCAGCTCTGCGCCGGCAGACTCCGCGTAGATGTTCGCGTGGATCTTGCCCAGATGCCCGACGCCAACGACGCAGACGCGCATCACCTTGGCGGATTCCGAGGAGCTCATTGCGCGGACGGCCGAACCGTGCCGCCGGCCAGGGGCTCGCCCGTCGTGGTCGTCTCCGGTTTCTCTCGCCTCGGAGCGGCGAAGATCAGCTTCTCCCCCGCCGCGCGGAACTCGTCCCGCAGGCTCTCGCGATAGCGGCCCTTGTCGCCCATCCCGGTCCGCGTCAGCGAGTCGAGGAGCGCGATCACCAGGCTGTCCTTGCCGGTGCTCTCGCGCAGTCGCTCGACCACCTGACGCCGCGGCTCCTTCGAACGGAACAGCTCGCGGTAGGCGGAGCTGAGCTCGGAGATCTCCTCCTCGCTGTGACCGCTGCGACCCAGCCCGATCTTGTTGACCCCGCGCACGCGGCTCGGGTGCCCCTCCAAGATCATGAAGGGCGGAACGTCCTGAATGATGCGTGTGAGGCCGCCGACGTAGGAGTTGACGCCAATCGTGACGAAGTGGTGCGCTGCTGCCGCGCCGCTCACGATCGCCTTGTTGCAGACATAGACGTGCCCGGCGAGGAGCACGTTGTTTCCGAGAATGACCTCGTCCTCGATCTCACAGTCGTGCGCCACGTGGCAGCAGGCCATGAGCAGGCAGTCGTTGCCGATCGTCGTCACTCCCCCGCCCTTGACCGTTCCGCGGTTGATCGTCACGAACTCTCGAATCGTGTTGCGATCCCCGATCTCGAGCAGAGTCTCCTCGCCCTTGTAGGAGAGATCCTGCGGCGCGCCGCCGAGCGCGGCCTGCCCCACGATGATGTTGTCCTCACCGATCTTTACGACGCCTTCGATGACGACCTGAGCACCGATTCGGCTTCGATCTCCGATCCGAACCTTCGGTCCAACGACACTGTACGGGCCGATCTCGACCTGTTCGCCCAGCTCCGCTCCGGGGTGAATGACCGCTGTCGGGTGTATTCGAGATTCCATGCCTGCGCGAGGGGTGAGTGTCAAAGGAGAGGGATTATTCATCCACCATGGTGAACGTGAGGACGGCTTCGCAAACGGTCCGGCCGGCAACGATGCCCGTGCCTTTGACCTGTCCGGTCTTGCCTTTCATGCGCAGCGTCTCGACTTCGACCCGGAGCTGATCTCCAGGTACGACGGCGCCGCGCAATTTGACTTTGTCGATCGACCAGAGCACGGCCAGCTTGCCCGTGTTCTCCAGCTTTCGAAGCAGGAGCACGCCGGCGAGCTGCGCCATGGCTTCGAGCTGCAAGACGCCCGGCATGAGCGGCGCGCTCGGAAAGTGTCCCTGGAAGTAGGGCTCGTTGATCGAGACGTTCTTGAGGCCGACCGCTCGCTGGTACCCGTCGATCAGGATCACGCGATCGATCATCAGGAAGGGATAGCGGTGCGGCAGCATGCGCATGACCTCGCGCACGTCGAGGCCCGTCTCGCGCGTGATCAGACCGCCGGTCTCCTGCCGCTGCATGCGATCCATGAGCCTGCGAACGAGCTCGGCGTTGGCCGAGTGGCCGGAAGCCGTGGCGATGATGTGTGCGTGGAGGTCGGCTCCCAGCAAGTGAAGGTCCCCCATCAGGTCCATCATCTTGTGGCGAACCGGCTCGTCGGGCATGCGCATGACGCTCTCCGGGTCCCCCAGGACGACGGTGTTCTCGCGCGTCGCACCCTTGCCGAAGCCAGCCTTCTGCAGCGCCTCCACCTCGGACGCCATACAGAAGGTGCGCGCGGAGGAGAGCTCCGACATGAAGGTATCGGGCGAGACCACCAGGGAGAGGAAGCCGTCGTGTACGCCGGGCTCGTCGAAGGAGCCGATGTACTGGAGCGTCAGCTTCGGCTCGTCGACCGGGAGCGCCACCAGTGTGGACTCGTTGTCGCGAACGAAGATGGCCTGGTCGAGCTGGAAGACGCGAGCTTGCGCGCGCTGCTCGACGATACCGGCCTGCTGGAAGAGCTCGGCCATGACCTTCGCACTGCCATCGAGGCCCGGCAGCTCGGAGCCCGAGATCTCGCAGGTCAGGTTGTCGACCTGGAGGCCGCTGCACACGGCCAGCAAGTGCTCGACCGTATCGACCTGCGCCTGGCCACGCTGCAGTCGCGTGCGGCGCTCCTTGGACGTGTGGTAGGTGATGTTCGCCGGGATCGCGGGCGAGTCCGGGATGTCGGTGCGAATGAACTCGACACCCGTGCCTGGCGGAGCAGGCAAGACGCGCACCTGGACGATCTCGCCCGAGTGAAGACCCGGGCCAGAGAACTCAACCGCCGTACGAAGTGTTCGTTGACTCCTCACTCGTCGCCTCTGCCTTCCAGTGCTTTCAATCGCTCTTCCAACTCTCGAACGTGTGCAAAGACTGCAGTCAGTCGACGTGTATTCGCAAGACGCTTGAGCGCCGTTCGGCGGGGTTCGGCGGGATGCCCGAGGTAGTCCGCTCCTCCATCGAGATCGCCGAAGACCGCGGATTGTCCACCCACTCGAGCTCCATCGCCGACCGTTACATGGCCGCCTACGCCGGATTGGCCGCCGATAATGACCGCTTTGCCGAGCTGAGCTGAGCCAGCGATTCCGACTTGGGCAACAACGAGGCAGCCCGCGCCGATCTCGACGTTGTGTCCGATGTGGACCTGATTGTCGAGCTTCGTTCCGCGTCCGATTCGAGTCGGTCCGAATCGGCCGCGATCGATGGTGCAGCCGGCGCCGATCTCGACGTCGTCCTCGATGACGACGGAACCGACCTGCGGCACCTTGACCCAACCCTCGGGAGTCGGATCGAATCCGAAGCCGTCCGAACCGATCACGGTGCCGGAGTGAATCAAGCAGCGCTCCCCCACCTCGGTGCGGGCGTACAAGACGGCGCCCGGGTGAATCTCGGTCTCCGAACCGACAGTGACTCCGGCTCCGAGAACAACACCGGGATGAAGCACAGCGCCGTCCCTGACCTTGGCGAGCGGTCCGATCGAACAGAGCGCGCCGATCGAGACATCCTCTCCGACCTCGGCGCTCGGATCCACGACGGCGCTCGGGTGAACACCGGGCGCGGGATCGGGAAGCTCTTGCGTGAAGGCCTCGACCACTTTGGTGAACGCGCGACCGGGGTCCTTGCAGCGAAGCAGGGTCAGCCTCTCGTGCGGGCGCTGCTCCGACTCGGAGACCAGGACCGCGGCAGCGTCGGTCTCCGCGAGCAAGCCGCGGTACTTCGAGTGAGCCAGGAAGCTGATCTCATCCGCTCCGGCCTCGCGCAATGCAGCGGGTCGGACGACGGTTCGACTGCCGTCGCCATCCACGATGGCGCCGCACAGCTTGGCGAGTTGAGATACGGTGAGCTCAGGCATGAGAGAGACCCAAAAGGGGGTTCTCGAACGGCCCTCCTACAGTGCGGGGGCCAGCGAAGCGAGGGTGGTTTATCCGCCTGGGAAGCGCGTGTCAACCGGGCTCGTCCCGCGTGAGCGTTTGCTCATCTGGCCTCGGTCCGATAGTGGCCCCGATTGGACCTCGAACCGGAACTGGGTGGTCCGGCTCAGCGGATCCCGATATCGAACCGGAAGATTCGCTTGTCGTCGTCCTTACCCTCATCGATCGGGAACCCGAAGCTCAGGGTCAGCGGTAGACCCAGCCAGAGAGAGACGCTGAAGCCGACCGCAGACCGCAGCTCGTCCGTATCGAGGGAGAAGGACTCCGTATCGAGGATTCCGACGTCCAGGAACACGGCCCCGGTGAACTTCTCGCGCTGCTGATAGGTGCCGGGCTCGACTCCCGAGAACATCGGGAAGATGTACTCGAATCGGGCCGCGAGCTGCGTCTCGCCGCCGATCGGTTCGCCGTTCTCGTTCGGGCCGACACCACGACGGTCGAAGCCGCGCAGGCTCCGTCCTCCGAGGAAGAAGCGCTCGGTGTAGGGCACCGTCTCGGAGTCGCCGTAGGGCTCGGCCAATCCGAGGTCGAAGCGCGTGCGGAAGCGTGAGCGCGGACCGCCGATGTCTTCCCCGATCGGAATGTACCAATCGAAGACGAGACGCGAGCGAACGAACTCCACGTCCGACCCGAGCGCCTTGTCGAAGATCTCGGTCGAGTAGTTGATCACGTAGCCGCTGTTCGGCGCGATCGGGAAGTCGATGCTTCGCCAGTTGTAGCCGAACTCCACACTCGCGAGGTCGGTCTCCCCTTCCTGGTCCGCCAGGAGCTGCGGAACGGCCAGGGGATTGAAGATCGAAGGCTCGCCGGCCGTGTCCAGCTCATCGACCTTCACCTCACCGGTCGTGTAACCCGCAAACACCGAGGAATCCGGCGACAGCTGCTTTCCGATCCGAAAGCCCAGCTCTCTGCGCTCCTCGTCGTGCGTATCGAACCGCGTCAGACCTCGGAAGGCCGACAGGGTCGAGCTGTAGCGATCGAGGTGTCGCTTGAAGAGGTCTGGTTCGCGAAACTCGATCGAGTAGGTCGAGATCTCGGTTCCCGGAAACAGCCGCAGGTTGAGCGTCTGACCAGCACCGTGGAACGCCTTGCCCTGCGCGATCTCCTTGACCGCCGTCCAGGGATTCCAGGAGCTCGGCAGTTTCGTGGCGTCGAAGTTGTGGAGCTGGAGATTCACTCCGCCCGTGATACCGACGTCAGAGCCGGCCGCGGCACTGATGTCGAAGCGGAGAATGCTGCTCTCGGCAACGGTGAACTCGAGGTCCTTCCAGGCGGAGTCCTTCGTTTCGACGAAGCGGTACTCGGCGGGGATCTGGTATTCGGAGAGACCGTTGCGGAACGCCGCAATCGACCGAATGCGGCGCAAGGAGTCGTCGATCTCCTTCAGGTCGGCGACCTCACCCGGGAAGATCGAGAGCTCCCGGCGCAACACTCGATCCTGCGTCTTGTCCGTGCCGACGAAGAGGATCTCTTGAATGAAGTGCTGCTGTCCCTGCGCCAGGACATAGGTCACGTGCACGACGTGATTCTCGACGTCATAGACGAGTTGCGGCTCGAGGAACTCGAAGCGCTCGAGGAGCGGAAGCGTGCCGTGCGAGATGTAGCCGTGCTCGCCGTAGTGCGCACGTAGCCGGAACCTGTCGCGTTCGATCAGGCGCTTCTCGTAGGTGCCCCCGACTTCCAGGTCCGAGAGCTCGAGCAGCTCTTCCTCGGGAAAGAGCAGCTCGACCGGCCTCCGCTGAACGCGGTTCGGGTCGCCCTCGTCCCGGACGCGCTGGACACCGATCACGGTGAGCGAGCCGACCTTGTAGATCTCGCCTTCGTCGATGGCCAGGTGGACGGTGACCTCGTCGCGCTCGGCGTTGAACTCCAGACGATCCAGCTCGACTACCGCATCCAACCAGCCCAGGTCGCGGTAGACGTTGCGCATCGCGACCAGATCGGACTCGAGCGTCTCCTCCACCAGATAGGGGCGGAAGAAGAAGGGAAAGCCGCGGCTGCCCGTATCGACTTCGCCCAGCGTGGCGAGACCTGTCTTCCAAAACAGGAAGCGCTCGTTCGGCAGCGAGATGTTGCCGTCGTAGACCACGTCCATGACCTTGACTCGCGGGCCCTCTCGAATCTCGAAGAAGACATCGCTCGCGCCGCCCGGAAGCTCCTCCCCGCCGGACTTCACGTGGTCGCTGATTTCGACGAAGTAGTAGCCCTCCTCGAGGTAGCCGTCGATCAGTCGCTGGCGAATCCGCGGAATGCGGTTGAGGTAGATCTCCTCGCCAGGCTCGAGCCCCGCCCACTCGTGTAGCTCATCATCGTCCACACCCGAGTTGCCGACGAAACGCGGCTCGAAGTCGGATGGAATCTCTTCCACTTCGAGGAGCAGCGCCACGCCGCCCTCGACCGCCTTGTAGCTCACTCGCGGTACGACGTGAAAGGAACGCCAGAGCACATCCAGCCCCGCCGTCACGCCGCGTCGATCGAGGGGCTGTCCCTCCTGTTGACCGAGGGCTGCAACGAGCTGCGAGCGGGTGTAGCGCCGGTTGCCCTGCACGCGAATCTCGACGACGACAGGCGTCTCGGTCTCCGCCTGCGCATGAGCCGGCATCGAGAACGAGACCAGCCAGACCAGGAGCAGCAGTCCGAGACGACCGAGAGCGGTGAGCAGCGGCGACATCAGGGTGCGATCGGTTCCGCCTCGTGAACGGTGCGGTTCTCGAACCGCATCGTCTCCGGGAAGAACTGCAAGTTGACCGTGCCGGTCGGGCCGTTGCGGTGCTTGGCGAGGATGACCTCGGCAACGCCTTGGTACTCGGGGTCGTCACGGAACTTCTGATAGTACTCCGGACGGAACAGCATCATGACAACGTCGGCGTCCTGCTCGATCGATCCGGACTCTCGCAGGTCCGCGAGCTGCGGCCTCGGAATGTCTCGCAGTTCGACGGCGCGGCTCAGCTGCGCCAGCGCGATGATCGGGATCTCGAGCTCGCGCGCGAGCGCCTTCAAGCCACGCGAGATGATGCCGATCTCGTGCTGGCGGTTGTCCGACTTGCTCGCGGTCAAGAGCTGCAAGTAGTCGATCATGATGATGTCGAGACCGTACTGGGCACGCACGCGGCGAGCTCGGCTGCGGACCGACATGATGCTGAGCGCCGGCGTATCGTCGAAGAAGATGCGCGTGCGCGAGAGTTCGTCCGCGGCGTTCGTCAGGAGCTGGCGCTCTTCCGCCGTCAAGCGGCCCTGTCGAAGTCGGTAGGCCTGGACGCGCGCGCGCGAACAGAGCATCCGCTCGATCAGAGAGAGCCGCCCCATCTCCAGGCTGAACATCAGCACCGACGGATTCTTCTCCATCCATTCGGGCTTCGACATCGCGGCGTGCTCGACCAGGTTGAGCGCGAGGGCCGTCTTACCCATTGCGGGGCGCGCGGCGAGGATGACCAGGTCGCCGGCGTTCCAACCGCAGGTCATCTCATCGAGATCGAAGTAGCCGCTCGTGATTCCTGTGAGGCCGACGCGGTTTCCGCGCGCGTCGATGCGCTTGAAGGCCTCCGTGATGATGTCGGAGACTGCAGCCGCGCCTTGCGCGTCGCGGCCACGGGTGATCGAGAAGATGCGGTTCTCACTCTCGTCCAAGAGCTTCTGAACCGTGTCGCCCTCCGGCCGGGTTGCGTAGGCGCTCGTGATGATGTCGGTCGCCTCGCCGATCAGTGAACGCAGCGTCGAATTCTCGGCGACGATGCGAGCGTAGTGCACCATGTGAGCGGACGAAGTCACGCCGCCCATGAGCTCGATCAGGTACTCCTCACCACCCACCGCGGCGAGCTTGCCGTCCACGCGCAATACCTGCGCGACCGTGACCGGATCGACGGGCGTCCCGCGCTCGGCGAGATCCGCGATCACCTGGTAGAGCTCGCCGTTGCGTTTGTCGAAGAAGTACTCGGCCTTGACGATCTCGTCTGCTTCGGTGATCCGAACCGGATCGATCAGCATTGCTCCAAGGAGCGCGCGCTCTGCATCGAGGTTGTGGGGCGGCCGACGGCCTGGAGTACTCGCTTCGCTCATGACCGTGTCCGGTCAGCAGGATAACGAGCCATGGTTCCGGTCGGAACTCTGGACCCTGGCTTGATCGTCGGAAGACCCGAAATCGACGAAGCTTCGAGTTGTCCACACTCTCCCCACAGACACGTTCCAGAGCAGTAAAAAAGGCGGGCGCGAGTCTCTGACTCGCGCCCGCCTTGGATAGTCGAACAGCCGGCTAGAGCGCCGACGTCATCGCCTGTGTCGATTCTTCGAGCCAGCCGCTCAGGCGCCGCTGGGCGTAACCTCGACGCTCACGGTTGCGGTGTGCTCACCGTGAACGTGAATCAGAACCTCGTGAACCCCGACCGTCTTGATCGGAAGGTCCAGACGAACGTTCTTCTCGTCGGTCTCGAGCCCCTTCTCGCCAAGCAGTTTTACGATCGTGCCCGCGTTGACGGATCCGAACAGGTGTCCCTGATCGTCCGCTCGCTCGGCCGTGACCAAACTGAGGCCTTCGAGGACCCGACGCTTGGATTCGATGTCGGCCAGCATGCTGGCTTCTTCCGCGTCCAGACGCACCTTGCGGCGCTGCATCATCTTCACGTTGTCGGGCGTGGCCATGACGGCCATGCGACGGGGAAGCAAGTAGTTCCGGGCGTAGCCCGAGGCCACAGCGACGACTTCGCCGCAGCGACCAAGGCTCGGGACGTTGTCCCGCAGCAGGATTTCCATCTTCTTCATTGGAATATTCCCCTAGCCCACGAAGGGCATGAGGGCGAGGTGACGCGCCCGTTTGATCGCTTGCTTCAGATCCTTCTGACGCTGGGCTGTGAAGCCCGAGCGACGGCGGGAGAGTATCTGACCCTGGGGGCCAATGAAGCGGCTGAGGTAATCGACGTCCTTGTAGTCGATGCCGGATTCCCGGCGACGGTTCGGTTCAATTGTCTTGGGAGTCATGGCTGTCTTAGGAGTCATGGCGATTACGCTCCCTCTTCTGTCTTGGGCTCTTCGGTGGCGACGGCTTCTACAGCCGGTTCGGGAGTCGCGGCAGCGGCGACGGGCTCGAGCGTTTCGGCAGGAGCCGCTTCCTCGGCGATCTCCGCTTCAGCCTCTTCAAGCTTCGGCTTCGATTCGGCCTCAGGCTCGGGCTCAGCCGCGGCGACCGGCGTCGGGGAATCTTCGACCGGGGGAGCCGGCACGACGAAGTCGTCGGACTCCTCGCGGCTAGCCAGCTCGGCTTCGGTCGCGGGGACCGCGTCTACTCGTGTGATCAAGTAACGCAGGACAGCGTCATTCAGCTCGAGAGAACGGTTGAGCGCAGGGCCCGCGTCCTTGGCGAGTTCGAAGTAACAGATCATGTAGGTCGCGCGACCGCGGCCCTTGATCGAGTAGGCCAATCGACGCTCGTCCCAACGACGGGCGGTGATGGTGTTGGCTTCGTGCTTCGCCAAGATTCCGGTCACGATCGCTTTGGCTGCTCTCCAGCCTTGGCGCACGACCTTGTTGTCTAGCACGAACATTCCTTCATACAGGTTGCTCAAAATATCTTGCTCCGTCGTATCGGCTTCGCTTACTGCAAAGCCTGGTTCCAGCGGCTATGGAACCGCGTCATGCACTCTTCCGTACTCTCGCCGTTGGCCCAGTAGGCGATGGCTTCCGCCGCTTCCGCGACGACAACATCCATCTCCTCCCGTTCCTTCCGGCCGAAGCACTCGAGCACATAGCGCGCCGCATCGGTCCCCGACCGTCCTATTCCAATGCGCAAGCGCGGGAACCGATCCGAATCGAGGCTATCTACTATCGATTTCATTCCGTTGTGGCCTCCCGTTCCGCCGTGGGGACGAATGCGCAACACTCCGGGATCGAGGTCGAGGTCGTCGTAGACGACCATGACATTCTCCGGCTCGAGCGCCGCCCAGTTGGCAAGGGGTGCGACAACAGTTCCCGAAAGATTCATGAAGGTCAGCGGCTTCACGCAGAGCACGTGCCGCTCGTCATTCAGAAGAGCAGTGAACTTGCACGGGCCGGTGTAACCCTCGAGAACTTTCGGTGATTCAAAGAACAGACCCCACTCCGCAGCCAAGCGCTCCAAGACTTCGAACCCGACGTTGTGGCGGGTGCCGACGTATTCGTCGCCTGGGTTTCCCAGACCGACGATCATCCTCTTGATGCCCTGCAAACTAGGGGGTCCCCCGGATCAAGGACGAGCCTGCGCTCGCACGTTCCATCCGTTCGGGGGGGGGGAAGATTCTAGGGATCCGCCCCGGAAGATCCAGTCTTCGCGGGGCGAGAATTGGTCAATCAGCCTCGGGCGTCGGTACATCCTCTGCACCGGAGCCGCCCTCTTCTTCCTCATCGGTGGCTTCTTCGACTTCGTTGCTGCGCGTGTCAGCGACCGTTGCCATGGCCAAATCCGGGGAGGAAACGAGCTCGAAGCCCTCGGGAAGCTCGACAGAACCCGCCGTGATGGTGTGACCGATCTCCATGCCGTCTACCTTGACCTCGATCGAGTCGGGGATCAGGGAGGGCAGGCACATCACATCGATCTCGTCGTGGAGGTGGTTCAGGACGCCGGCGGGATGCCCGGAGAACGACAGCGTGACGGAGACCTGGGTCTTCACGCCGCGAACCACGCGGTGGAACTCGACGTGGTTGAGGTTGTCCCCCAACGAGTCCCACTGGAGCTCTCGGACCGTGGCGGACTGAAGCTTTCCGTCGACCTCGAGGTCGAACAGGTGCACGTGTTGACGACGCAGACGCCAGAACTCGCGCGAGTCGATGCTGACGTTGATGCATCCGCCCTCGCCGCCCTGGATCGAGGCGGGGATACGTCCACCAGCGCGCAAGTTGCGGGCGCTGCGGCTACCAAGGTTCGTGCGGATTTCGGCGGGGATAGTGGAGGAACTCATCGGAAGGCTTTTCTCGGTGTTCTCTTGGAACAGGTTCTCTGGAAGCAGATGGCGCGCGCGCCACTCAGTTAGAAGACTCTTCGAACAGACTGCTGATCGACTTGGACTCGTGGAGATGACGTATGGACTGTGCGAGGAGCGGTGCGACGGAGACGATCTCGACGCGGCTCGGAGCGCTGCGCAGAGGAATCGAATCGGTAACGAGCACCTTGTCGGCGGGACAAGCGTCGAGGCGCTCCACAGCCGGCCCGCAGAAGACTGCGTGGGAGACAGCGAGCACGATCTGCTTGGCGCCGTGCTTGCGGACGATGTGTGCTGCCTGACTGATCGAGCCGCCGGTCGAGATCATGTCGTCGACGATGATCACGTTGCGTCCTTCGACCTCACCGATCACGTGTTCGATCACGGTCTCCGAACCGGAGATGCGGCGCTTGTCGACGATGGCGAGATCGGCGCCCAGAGCTTTTGCGTAAGAGCGCGCCATCTTGACTCCACCGACGTCCGGCGTGACGACGACGGGACTCTCGATGTCGAGGTTGCGCAGTGCGCTCAACAGAACAGGTTTGGCATACAAGTGATCGACGGGGACTTCGAAGAAGCCCTGGATCTGTGCGGCATGCATGTCGAGCGTCAGGACGCGATCCACGCCGGTGGTTGTCAAGGTGTTCGCGACGACCTTGGCGCTGATCGGCACGCGGCCCTCGTCCTTGCGATCCTTCCGGGCATAGCCGTAGTACGGCATGACGGCGGTGATGCGTCCGGCCGAGGCGCGTCGCAAGGTATCCACCACCAGCAAGAGCTCGATCCAGTTCTCGTTCACCGGCGGGCACAGCGGCTGCAGAACGAAACAATCCGAGCCTCGAACATCGACGTTGATCTTGATGTCGATCTCGCCGTCCGGGAACCGGCCCACGTGCGCATCGGCGAGAGGAAGGTCCATCTCATCCGAGATCGCGGAGGCCAGCTCGCTGTGAGCGGTGCCTGCGATCAATCGAATCTTCTCGCTGTAGCTGCGAATGGTGTGTGTTTTTGCTGAAGACATGGGCGAATTCTGGATTTGAAGCGGAGCAGTCTACTCTGTTGACGGCTCTTCGCGATCACCGGAGAGCGGTCGAGCGGGAACTCCGACCCAAACTTCTCCTGCGGCAATCTCGGAGCCTCGCGTGACTACTGCTCCGCCTCCGGTAAGAGCGCCCTCCCCGATCTTCGTGGGAGCGATCAACACCGACCCGCTGCCAATGAACGCGCGATCCCCGATCTGGGTCTTGTGCTTCAGCTTGCCGTCGTAGTTCGCGACAATCGTCCCCGCCCCCACATTGACTTCGGCGCCGATCTCGACGTCCCCGAGGTAGCTCAGGTGCTTGGCCTTGGTTCCCGAGCCCAGCGAGGCGTTCTTCGTCTCGGTGAAGTTGCCCACGTGGGAGCCGTCCTGGAGGACCGTTCCGGTGCGGAGGTGGCTGAACGGGCCGACCTCGCAGTCGCGGCCGACGCGAGCGCCGCTGCGAATCATCGAGCAGGGGAAGATCTTGGTGCCCTGCCCGATCTCGACGCCCCAGTCGATGTAGGTCGTGGCCGGGTCCTCGACGTGGACTCCGTTCGCCATGTGGAGGGACAGGATTCGGTGGTGCAGGCCATCGCGAGCCTCGGACAGCTGCTCGAGCGTATTGATGCCGATCGCCTCCGCCTCGTTGTCGAGCCTTACGGCAAGGACGGGGTGCCCGGCTTCGACGAGGTTCGCCGCCACGTCGGTCAGGTAGTACTCGCCCTGCGCGTTGTCTTTATTAAGGAGAGGCAGGTACTCGGCGAGGACCCCCTCCGCAAACACGTAGACGCCGACGTTGACCTCTCGCACGGCCTTCTCCTCGTCGGAGGCGTCCTTCTCCTCGACGATTCGGTCGAGGGGCCCTTCAGGGTCCTTTTGCCTCAAAACCCGGCCAAAACCGCGCGGATTGTCGGCAACTACGGTCAAAAGTGAGCTCAGAGCGCCGGAAGACGCCCGTGTCTCGACGAGGGCCTCGAGGCTCTCCGGCCGGAGCAGCGGCATGTCCCCATAGAGGATGATCGTGGCTCCGGGACCGACCTGCGGCAGGGCGCAGCGCACGGCGTGCCCGGTCCCCAGCTGCTCCTCCTGGAGGACGAACTCGAGCGGGGCGCCCGGGAAGCTGGCCAGGACGCTCTCCTCGACCTCCTCGGCCCCCTTGCCAACCACCAGGACCACTCGATCCGGGCCCAGGCTGAGCGCCTGGTCCACGACATAGTCCACGAGCGGACGCCCGCAGATGGAGTGGAGCACCTTGGGGCTCTCCGACTTCATCCGGGTTCCTTGCCCCGCGGCCAAAATAATGACTGTTCCTACGGCCCCCATAGAGTTCTCGCTTTCCCGATTCCCCTCTCGCTCGGAGCACCCGAGGTTGCGCTCAACAAGCACCGAAAATGCCACTTAAGCACTCTCACCGGCCTCTAGCGCCTCGGCTCCAGATAGGCGTAAACCAGGCCTAACGGGAAAATTGGGCCAATCTTGTAGAGAGCAGCGCGGGCAGTGTCAAGCCCGCCGACCGGCCGTGCCCGGGGGGATGCGGCCGCACCCTCCCTCGAGGTCCTTTCCAGCCCGTCCTGCGGCTCCCCAAAACGCCCCTCTCAAAGTCCCAGAATTGCCATCCTAGGTTGACCAAATCGCGGAACCCGAGATAGACTTCTGCCGTCCGATAGTTCGGATCCTGATTTTCGGCTGCCGCTGCCGCCCCATTCGCTGGGGGCCGCGCCTCTCTAACCATCCGCACCCTCCCCAATGGCGAGGGACCGGGCGACTGGGGACGGCAGAATGACGTTCAGGTCCCATCCCCAGACGCGGCGTGAACCCATCGTGGGTGACTGCTGCCACATTCGTGGGGTCTGGGGATCAGCGATGAGGACCGTTTCGGTTGAATGAGGGTCGGAAGATTGTCCGGCCATGATCACCACGGTCGTTTTTTGCGACCCAATTCCAGCCCTCAACCGGGGCGATTTTTTTGGCCAAAACCTTCAGGAGGTTTCTGGGAATGAAACGATTTACAAAGATACTTGCGGTTGGCTCCGCAGCTTTGGCATTGGCGGTCCCCGCCAGTGCACAAGCTTCGGGCCAGCTAGGAGCACCGCACCCCGGCAACGGGATTGGTGCGCTCGGAGGAGGTTCAGGTACCTCCTACGATCACCATTGGGCACCGATGCACAGCCCTGAGGCGACGATCGCTTGGAGTGGTAAAAACCTCTTCGAGAGCATCGTCATCGGCGACAACTTCAACGGCTTCGGCGACGCTGTCCGCGTCTGCTACGGCCTTGACGTGACGCAAGGTGGACGCAACTGGTCGGGCCCCGGCTCGGTCACTCCGGGACCCAACGGTAAAGCCGGCGACCTCCACCCCGGTGGCGGTATGACCGAGAACACCTGGTTCCGTGTCCATCAGGCATTCGCTGGCGTCGCCTTGGCAACGCCCCAAGCGGGTGTCGACATGGGCTTCGTCTCGATTCAGGCGGGTACCACGGCTGACATCTCTCAGGACAACTGCTTCTCGCCGTTCTTCAAGATCGGCACGCAAGCTGGTGTTACTCAGCTCGGCACCGAGACCGGTGGTCACAGGGTTGGAGCTCTTGCTCTTCCCGGCCTGTTCTCCGGTACCGGCGTTGCTTCTGAGCCCATCTACTGGGAATTCAGCTTCAACTGGACCGGTTCTCCGGCCCTGCTCGAAAACAAGATCGGTACCGACTCTGGCGACCCCGGTGTTCCCTACGGTATCCCCGTCCCCGGACGTGGTGTCGGCAACCCGCTGCTCTCCAACGTCATCTTCGAGGTTCAAGGTCCGATCAACGGCCCGACCCTCGGCTTCTTGGCGAACCAGTACTACCTGTCCTCCACGATCGAGTGGGGCGGACTGGTGAAGTTGGACAGCGACGGCATCATCGGACGCCGTGGTTCGGGTGGTGTCACCAACGGTAACGGTAACTGGGGCTTTGCTTTCTTTGGTGGAGGCGCTACCGGCGTCAACGCTCGAGACATCATTGGCGCCACCCGTTTCTTCGGTAACGCTCCCTCTGGTCTCTTCATCGGCACCAACAAACGGATCCCGACGCCCCTGGTTTCGGCAGTTCCGATTGCAGACCGCTTCCGTGCAGGTCGCAACGAGTTCTTCAACTCGCTCGCGTTCCGCACTCCGCGTTCTTGGGCCTACCACAACTTCAAGACTTCGTTCGGAACCGGCGCGAACTTCCACCTCGTGGATACGTCTCCCGCTCACTTCCCGAACGGCTTCGGTGGTCCCTTCCCCGGTGGTCTTGCTCAGGTTGAAGGTCGCGACGGCGGCAATGGTCAGATGCTGGTCACCGGTAACGGTGGTCCCGACTGGCGCATTTCCTCCGCTCCGGTCAGCAACGTCGACGTGATTGCTATCGACCACGAAGGTGGTGCCGATATCAACTTCAACGTCTACAAGAAAGTCGGCTCGTTCGGTCTTCCGGGCACCTCGACTGCTTACTCGACGCTGTTGCTTACGTCGAACCCGTTGTACGCCAAGGCCGCTGCTGGTTTCAACACCACGGTCGGTTCCGGCGGCTTCATCCCGTCGACGACGACCCCCTGCTTCCTGCCGAAGTTCAACCGTATGACCATGCTGTGGTCGATTGGTTGGACTCCGACGACTGTTCCGGCGACCCACCCGATGATCCAGAACCCCGGTTCTTGGGACAGAATGGGTGCGTTCATGGGCATCGAAGGAACCAAGTCGGTCTCTGCTTTCACCACGCGTGAAGGCTTCCAGACGAGCTCGATCCACTTCGATATCGCCACGACCACGTTCTCGATGGACAGCCTCCTGCTGTTCGGATCGCGATTCCGTGGATCTGACGACTTCTTCGCGGACGGCGCACTCGACTACGGCGGCAACCCGGCCATTCCGCTCTTCGCCTCGATCTTCGAGGGGGGCAACGTCCCGATGACCTCTGGTCAGGCGGACATGAAGCCGGCTAACAGCCAGATCCCGGTATCCATTCCGGACCTGACGCTCAGGGGCATTCAACTGCACCTGTCGCTCTCGGGTAGCCACGTCGACGGCTGCAACGCCTTCCTGTTCGAGACCACGGAGCAGTACAACGCTCTGACCATCTCGCTGCAGTAAGACCTACAGCTAAAGAGCAGGAGCTCGGGCCTCCCCGGTTCCTGCTCTGAAATACAAACCCGTCCCGGCCTTCGCGCCGGGGCGGGTTTTTTCGTGGGGACGGTTGTCGCGACCGAGCGGGCAGTCGGGTCGAGGCTTCGTTCAGGTCGCCTCGAGGAATAGCTCTCCGAGGACGCGCCGGGCCTCGGTCGCGTAGGGCTCAGCGATCAACACGTAGTCGCGGCTGTAAGTGCACAGCGCGCAGACAGGCACCCCGGCCTCGGCGAGGCGAGCGGTCACGAGTGCGAGGAAGCCGACGACCTCCCAGCCCATCGGCGCTTCGAATCGAAAGCCGATCAGGTCGCGCTCGGCCCGGGCCGAAGGGTGCAGCTGCATGACCTCGGGCAGAGCCCGCATGGGGACAAGCAAGGTTGTCTCCCCCCCTTCTCGGATCACCTGTCCCCCATCGTCCCCAAGGCTCAGCTCGAGCGCACGGGCGGTGGGCGGCTCGGAGAATCCGACCAGGCCATAGACGACCTCGAGCTGGCGCCAGGTCATGTCGCTGGGAAAGGAGGAGGTCGGCTGCGCGGTGTCGTCGCTCATTCGGTCGGTTTAGCGCCTTTCGGAGTGAGAGTCCAATCTGGCCGAGTGCTTCTCGGAACGGGCGGAGCTAGAGTGCGTCGATCCGCGGAGGTCGTTCCGTCCGCATGGGAGCAAGCCCACCCCTTCGTCGCTCCCGCACCTCCCCTTCTTCACGCCATTGCCCGTGCCTCCGAAACCCGCCACGCCGCTGCGACGAGCCCTCTCTCTGGTCTTCGGGTGGTTCGCCGATCTCCGTGTCCCAGTCCCCCTGCGAGTACCGCTCTACCGCACCTGGTCCGTCCTCACGCGCAGCGACCTCTCCGAGGTGCTCCTCCCGCTCTCGACCTTCCCCAGCCTCGGAGCCTTCTTCGTCCGCCACCTCGTTCCGGGCGCACGGCCCTTCGCCGAGGACGCGATGCTCCACTCCTCTCCCGTCGACGGCACGATCCAGTCCATCGATCGCATCCGCGCCGGAACGGTGCTTCAGGCCAAGGGCAGGCCCTACTCCGTCGAGGAGCTTCTGGATGGTGTCGGGAGCGACCTGGACCTGGAGGGCGGGACCGCGATCACCATCTACCTCGCGCCCTACAACTACCACCGCATCCACAGCCCCGAAGCGGGCACGCTCGAGGAAGTCCACTGGGTCGAAGGAGCGCGCTACTCGGTCAACCCCAAGGTCCTGGCCGCACGAGAGAAGGTGCTCTCCATCAACGAGCGGGTCGTGCTCCGAATGGAGTGCGAACGGGGCCCCTACCTCTTGGTGCTCGTGGGCGCTCTCAACGTCGGGCGCATCCGCGTCGTCGGCGTGGAACCCGGCGGAAACGCGAAACAGCCCCTCCAGCGGTTCGAGCGCGGCGAGGAGCTCGCACGCTTCGAGATGGGCTCGACCATCGTGCTCGTCTGGCCAGAAGGCGTCCTGCAGCCGAGCGAGCCGCTGACTCCCGGAACTCCAGTTCACATGGGAGCCGAGCTCGGCCGCTTCCTGTCGCGAGCCTAGCCGTCCGGGATCGAGGGCTCAGGCGGCCGTGCCCTGCAACGAGAGCGGGGCGCCTTTCAGCGCCCCATCCTCGAAATCGCAGGTCAGTTCGCGACGACCTGCTTGGCCGACGTGAGCGCTTCATTCGCCCACTTGTAGAACATCGTGCGCTCGTACTCCCGGGCGGTCGGGACCTCGAAGTCCTCCCACTCGCCTTCGAGCCCGTCCAGGCCAGCGCCGTGAACGCGGATCAAGAGGTAGCCGATCGGCGACTTCCAGACCGGGCTGACTTCGCCCCGTCCGAGTCGAGTGACCGCATTCCGAATCGTGCTCGCGAGATTGATCATCTTGGCGAAGTCGCTCTCTTTGAGCAGCTTCTGCTGAAGCAAAACCGAGGAACCGAGTTCGCCCGATCCGAAGTTTTCGTCGAAGTCGTCCGCGATGGCCTGTCCCATCTTCTCGGCGAACAGCTCTTTCATCTCCGCGTGGTGGCGGTTTCGGTAGGCGGTGAAGTCGAGCTCGCCAGAGATGATCTGCTCGCGAACGGTCTCTCCCTCTTGCCGCGCATACTCCCAATCGACGCTCATGTCCCCGTCCAGCCTGCGAGGGGTGAACAGAATGATCTCGACGTGCGGAGACCATGCCTCCACGAAGATGCGGTGCTTGCGGTAGAACTCTCGCTGGACCTCCTCGGTCTGCCAGTTCTCGGGCAGGTTGGCGATGAAGGCCTCGAAGACGCGACGCACGGCGCGGTAGTGCATCATCGACGGGTAGCCCTTGAGACCGCCCACGACGAACGCAAAGTTCATCGCCGTGCCCACTCGAGCCTTGTACTCATCGGCGTACTCCTCCCAGACCTCCTCCGGGCTGATCGCCGTTCCACGCGACTCTTGGGTAGCCGTCAGCACCCGGAACCAGACGAGCTCGCGAAGATAGGTGTCGCGATCAGCAGTCGTAAGCCGGTCGGGCGCAAGGTAGGGGTAGACGTCTTCCGTCTTGACGTACTCGAAGCCACCGTTCGGCTGCAGCCACGGAGGCATGACCGTGTCGGTGACCAGTTCGCCCGTAAACACCCCCATAATGGCGTTATCCGGCACTTCCGCGTCGAGGAACGACCAGCTGCGATTGAAGAACTCCTGTGCGGGGAGCTTTCCGAAGATGATCATGAGCGGGTCCATACCGTTCGCCAGCCGCGCCATCGCCTCCGGCGCGTCCAGGTCCACTCGCGCTTCGGCGAAATTCGTGTTCAGTTGGTTGAGGTACTGCCGCTCGTCATCGATGTTGACGGACTGGCGGACGGCCAAGGGAAGCAGTGACGCATCCGCAACCGTGGGGAAGTAGGCCAGCATCCCCTCGACCTGGTTGCGTCGCATCGCCATCGTCGTCTCGACAGGAAGCTGATAGGAGCTCGCAATCTGCTCGATGTACCTCTCGACGGGCAGCTGCTTGTCCGCTGCCGCATACTCCAAGTACTGCTTCCACTGCGCATCGGTGAAGCCGTAGGGCTGGTCGAAGCTCTCACTCGTCCTGCGCCCCGCGATGGCGAAGACATTCGACTCGATCAAGGCCCGCCCAAGCGAAAGACACAGATAGCGCTTCCAGTCGCTCTGGGTGATCTCGATCTGCTCACCGGTCGGAAGCTCCATGGTCAGGAGCACGTCGGCATCGAAGTCGATCGTGGTCGTATCGATGTGCCAGGCATCCTCCATGCGAACCAGAGTCTCGTCCGTCAGCATGCTCTTCCAGGTGTCCTCACCCCCTCCCAGGAATTCCTCGGCGGCATCTCGGGCGGCTTCGGCGACCTCCGTCGTGGCCTTCGGTCGAGCCTTGGCCTCACCCCTGGGCTGCTGAACGGGCGGGCGCGCTCGATTGGTGCGCTTGGGTCCGGCGTCCTTCGTACCGCTGGAGAACATGTAGGCCGCAATCACGGCGCCGAGAACGCACAGGACGATCAAAAACTGTTTCATCGGGAGAGAGGGAGTCGATGGGCGGGCAGAGTGGCGCGGTGGCCAGGTCCGGCGCTCGTCCGCATTGGGCGGGTTGTTGACGGGGTTCCTAGGAACGGTTCAGCCTAAGTACCTGTCAGAAAAGGGTCAACTTCGATCTACGGCCTGGGGGGGCTGTCGTGAGAACTGACTGGGTCCGCGAGGGAGAAGTTGGAGAACTTTGTGGTGCCGGGCGGAGGGAGCGGAAATCGAGAGGGTTAGAATCCCGCCGGATGACGCGGATCGAATTATACCCCGCCCTTCCGAGACTGAGCGCATGCGTGGTCCTCGGGGATTGGAAATCGGTCGAGGAGATTCGACGCTCTGCACCCGACGAGAGCATCGACCGAAGCTGGCGCGAAGCCGTCTTGCAGACCCACCTCTTCGCGGGCTTCCCGCGACTCGTCGCCGCCTACGGAGTGCTCGAGTCCGCAGGCGGTCTGGGTGTGCCGGAGAAAGAGGAGCTGGAAAATCAGGGTGACCCCGCCGGTGGTCGCGAGCTCTTCGAGCGAATCTATCAGTCACACGCTGCGGCCGTGCGCGGAACGCTCGCCTCTTATCACTCGAGCTTCGCGGAGTGGATCGCCGAGCATGCCTACGGCCGAGTGCTCTCGAGGAGGGGGCTCTCCGCCGGGGCGCGTGAGCTCCTGGCCGTGGCCTGCTTGATCGTGCTCGATCAACCCCGGCAGCTCATGAGCCACGCGCGGGGCGCACTTCACTGCGGAGCAACGGCCGAGGAGCTGGAGCGCATCCTCGAAGACGTCCAAGACCTCGTGCCGACAGAGATTGGCGAGCGCGCGCGTCGCATCATGGAGCGGCTCTCGGAATAGCGCGGGCTGGCCCTTTCCTCAGGGCCGCTTGAGCTCCAGTTCGCACCGGCTCAGCCGCGTGCCTTCCGTCGCGCGCAGCTCGACCGCGGCGTTCTCGGTCGTCGAACGCGGCGACTTCACCGTCGCACTCGCAAGCTCCTCGCCGTTCCAGGTCAACGAAACTCGCCCCGCCCGGGGCCGGAGCACGAAGTCCAGTCGGTGCGTCTGGCCGGCTTCGAGGAGGACCTCGAGCTCCCCTTTCCCGCGACGCAGAGCGTCGAAGTGTTGGTCGAGGGTTCCCGAGGTCACCAGCCAGCCATGCCCGCTGCCCGCTCGGTTGCCCTTGCAGAACAGCGAGATGTGGAAGCCCGCCGCCGAAATCACGGCTTGCGCGTCCTGGCGAAGCTCGAGGTCCAGGCGCAGCTTCAGCTCGACGGACGGGTCCAGCTGAACCGTGGAACGCCGGAGCGAGATGCGCGGCCCGCCGCTCACCGAGAGCTCCGCTCCGGCGGTCGGAGCCGGCGCCTCCCACGCATCCCAGTCGGGCTCCCACTCTCCGCGCTCCCAGGACCTCGAAGCATTGGGACCGAACTCGAAGATCAGTCGCACGCGATCGCGGGTCAGCTCGATCCCGAGCGGATCGAAGGCCTCGCGATAGGTCGCTTCATTCGCGCGCGGCGGCGGCTTCAAGAGCGAGTCGCGAGTCTTGCGAAGCTCTCGCAATCGCTCGCGCACGAGCGGAGAGTCTCCGTAGTCATCGAGCAGTCGCTGTACCGCGGCAAGCCTTCCGGGCCCACCCACGGTCGCATCGACTTGCTCCAGGAGTGCTCGTGCCTCCGCATCCCTCTCCTGATTCGAAGCCTGGTCGGCTTGCAGAATCCCGAACGCTCGGTCCTCGATGAAGCTCGTCAGGCGACCCGCTTCTCCTGTCCGCGGAATGCGCTCGGAGCTGACGAGCGCGAGTGCGCGCGCACTGTCTCCATCGCGCAGGTAGAGCAGCGCAGCGTGTTGCCGCTCTTCATTCGAACTCTCCATCCCATTGAGGTCGGTGACTCCTGCGAGAGCGAGTACGTCGCGCGTATCCAGCTCGCGCAAGCTCGCGCTCCGAGGGCCCTGCTGCGTTGCGAGCTCGAAGGCGTTGTTCAGCGGATCGCCGGCGATCCTCAATCGTCCCTTCACGGGGATGTGATTGAAGCTGAGCTCCAGCTCGCGACCGGCGCGACGCTCGAGCTCACCGGCTGCGCGCTCGAGCAAGTCGAGCAGCAGCTCGGCCTGGCGAATGAGAAGCGCCAGGTCGGCCAGGTGCTCCTCACGCCAGCCCGTGCCCTCTGCATCCGGCAGCTCCAGGAGCTTCTCGCGCTCGAGCGTCCAGAGGGACAGGACCGACTCGTATTCGCGCTCCGCCCAGTACCTGTCGAACAGCGTGCGGAGCGACTGGAAGCGCTGCGCGAGCTCACCCGAGAGGATGCTCTCCTCCAGCTGACTCAGCTCGAGCCGCCGGCGCTCGAGCTCTCGCAGGACCGCCGCGCCTTCCGGCTCGAGAAACTCCTCCCGCTTCAGTCCGTCTTGCTCGAGCTTCTCATCGAAGCCCTCGATCAGCTTGCTCGCGACCCCCGCTCGCAGTCGACGCGCACGCAGGCTGTTCTCGAGCTCCGTCGCGCGGCGCTCGATCCAACGGTGCAGGCCCGCTTCGACACGCGTCCACTCGTCGATCAAGAGATCCTCGCGAACGCGAAGCCGCGAGCGCAGGCTGGCGAAGGCCTCGTCGAGCTGCGAGGGCGCGATCCCTTCCGCCGATCCGCCGGCGGCGACCACCAGCTCGATCGGCGAGGTGGCCAGCTTCGCGCGCGCCGTTCGCCAGGCCTGGCCTTCGATGTCGGTCTGGATCGCCGGCAAGAGCACGCGCTCGTACTGCACCTCTGCGGCGCCTACCAAGACACCGAGCGCGGCGCGCGTCGCCTCGCTCAGCTCACGCTCGCGCTCCATCAACCAGACCTTGCGACTCTGGCTCAAGCCCTTCGGCAGGCGGTCGGTCGAGTAGCCCGTTCGTCTTCGCAGAGTCGTCTCGAACTCCGAGTCGAGCGCGGATCGCGCTCTGGCCAGAGCAGAACTCGAGATCAGCTCGGCGAGCGCGGTCTCCTGCTCTTGCTGCAGAGTGCGCAGCTGAACGCGCAGCGACGACATCAAGCCGCTCTCCAGGTTGGAGAGGTCTTGTTTGAGCTCCTCCGGTGCGGAGTCGGAGTAGGCCGAGAGCTCGACGATCGCGGCGGCCAGGAGCGACGGGTCGGTTCGCGCACCCTCGACGAGCGTGGTGACACTCGCGGGAAGGGTCGCGATCGGACGGACGCGCTCCGAGACGGGACTGTCGGTCGGGTTCTCTCCAGCGAAGGTCCAGAGCAGGGTCACCACGGCGAGCACGAGAGCGACTCCGGCCGCGATGAGCAAGAGGGGACGCGAGGGACGCTCGACCGGCTCGAGTGCGCGCGGGTTGATGTGCGGCGCGCGACGCTCGCGCACCCGCTCCATGTCGACGAGCAGCGGCCCGGGTCCCGAGTAGCGCATCGAGAGGTCGCGGGACAGGCACTTGCGCAGCACGAGCACGATGCCTTTCGAGAGTTCGGGAGCGACGAGGCTCGGGTCGGGAATGCGCGCATGCAGTACGCCGGCCAGGACCTCGGCCAAGCTGGTTCCGCGGAAGGGCGGCTCACCGCACAGGGCGTGATAGAGCGTCGCGCCGAAGGACCAGAGGTCGGCTCGCCCGTCTACCGTCGAGGGATCGCGCGCTTGTTCGGGACTGATGTAGTGCGGTGTTCCGAGCGTGCCGCCCTGCGCCGTGAGGACAGGATCGTCATCCGAAAAGGCCAGCCCGAGGTCGGCCAGGCGTGCGCCGCCGGTGTCGTCGATGAGGATGTTCGCGGGCTTGATGTCGCGGTGAACGACGCCGTGCTCGGAGAGGTGAACGAGTGCTTCGCAGAGCGGAATGAAGAGGCGCAGCGCTTCGCGTTCGGAGAGCGCCCCCGACTGTCGGAGGCGCAGCGCCAGCGAGGGGCCCTGCACGAGCTCCATCGCGAACCACCACAGGCCATCGACCTCGCCCATGTCGATCGCGCTGACGATGTGCGGGTGCGCGAGCCTCGCCGTCGTTCGCGCCTCGCGCTGCAGTCGTTTGACGACTCGCTTGCGTCCAGCCAACTCGGGGTGCAAGACCTTGAGCGCCACCTCGCGGTCCACGGCGTTCTGACGCGCGCGATAGACGGTCGCGCTCGAACCCCGCGCCAGGATTCCCTCGATACGGTAGCCCGGAATGACAGGAGCGGTCTTCGCCGCTCGCCTCCCGCGAGCTCCCGGTCGCGGTGCGCCTCCGCTGTCATCCCGTGCCCGCGGAGTCTCAGCCACTCGCTTCGCCGCTCTCCTTCGTAGCGCTGTCTTCGCTCAAGCCGTACTTGTCGAGCTTGCGCTGGAGAGCGAAACGACTAATCCCGAGCTCCGATGCAGCGCGGCTCTTGTTGCCCCCACTCTTCTCGAGCGCCGCGCCGATCGCTTCGCACTCGAAACGAGAGACGGCCGTTCGCAGGTCTCCGCCGACTTCGAGTGCGGGAACCTTCGAGCGCGAGCGCAAGGCCGGCGCACCTTCGGCGATGTTGCTCGAGACGAGCTCCAACGTGACGACGTCCTCCGCCAACACGACCAGTCGCCTCATTTCGTTCTCGAGTTCGCGCACATTGCCCGGCCAATCATAGGAGACCAGAGCAGCCTGGACCTCATGCGGCAGGAAAGGCGGCTCTCGACCCATCTCGCGCGCCGCGCGCGCGAGCAGAGCCTCGGCCAGCAGCGGAATGTCGTCGCGCCGCTCGCTGAGCGGAGGCAGCTCCACCTTGAGCACATTGACGCGGTAGAACAGGTCCTCGCGGAAGTCGCCATCGCGCGTCATCTGTTCGAGGTCTCGATTGCTGGCGGAGAGCAGGCGAATGTCCACAGCGATTCGACCGTCGGATCCGAGCGGCCGGACCTCGCCCTCCTGCAAGACGCGCAGGAACTTCTTCTGCATCTCGCCGCTCATGTCCCCGATCTCATCGAGGAAGAGCGTCCCTCCGCTGGCTTGTTCGATCAGCCCCTTCTTCGTCCGCGTCGCGCCCGTGAAGGCGCCGCGTGTGTGACCGAACAGCTCCGACTCGAGCAGCGAGTCCGGAAGCGCCGCGCAGTTCAGGCTGATGAAGGGCTTGGCGTTGCGTGCCCCGTTGCGGTGGATCGCGCGTGCGATCAGCTCCTTGCCGGTTCCGCTCTGCCCCTGAATGAGGACCGGCAGCTCGCAGGCAACGATGCGATCCAGCTGCTGGAAGACCGCGCGGATTCCGTCGCTGGCTCCGACCATCGAGCTGTAGTCGAAGCGTCCGCGCTCGCGTTCGAGGGCGGCGCGAACCACGGCGAGCTCGGAGTCGCGATCTCGAATCTTGCGACCCAGCTGGCGGTTGAGCGACTCGATGCGCGAGCTCGATCGAGAGAGCTGCTCATTCTGCCTGCGCAGCTCGGCCAGCTGGCGCGCATTGCGAATGGCGAGCGCCGCCTGCCCCGCGAACAGCTCGACCAGATCGAGCTCATCCTCGCTAAAGGCTCCTTCTTGCAGCCGATTGTCGAGATAGAGCACTCCGACGACTCGACTCTCGATCTCGATCGAGACGCACAGGACCGAGCGCAACTTGAGGTCTTCGACGCTGGCCATCGACGCAAAGCGATCGTCGCGACCGGCATCGACGGAGAGCACCGGGCGCCCTTTGGCGAGCACCTGACCCGCGATGCCCATCGACAATCTCGAGGCGGGGATCGGAATGTCCGCACCCTCGAAGCTGCGCGCGAGCCGCACCTTCAACAGGGACGGGTCGCGCACGATCGGATTGGCTCCGCTCTCATCACTGCTCGGCAGGAGCAAGAAGCCGCGCTCCGCTCCCGCGAGCGAGACCGCCGAGTCGACGATCAATCGCAACAGCCGCGTCTCGTCCGTCTCCGTCAGGAGAGCGCGGGTAATGCGCCCGAGCACGTTGAACTTTCCGGAGGTCGGAAGTTCACCGCCATCCATCGTCGCGAGCCCGACCGACCCGATTCCGCCGAACGCGATCGTCTGATCGTCGGCGCCAGCCGGGTCGAGCACTTCGCTCTCGCCCGTGTCATCCAGCTTCGACACGACCTTCGAGGAGCTCGCTCCGCGCGAGCGTCGGTTCGCAATCTGAATCCGCGCGCCCCCCACCGAGAGCTCATCGCTCTCGCCCAGCTGACGCCGGTCGATCTTCTCGCCATTGACAAGCGTGCCATTGGCCGACGAGAGGTCGACGACCCAGACGTCTTGTCCCTCGACCTCGAGCTCACAGTGGTGCCGCGAGACCAGCTTCCCCGACAGGCGGACATCGTTGTCGATCGCCCGTCCCAATCGGATCTTCGAGCGATCGAAGGCGAGCACCGTGCGATTGCCCTCCTCAACAACGGTCAACTTCATCACGACAAACGGACCTGTTCATGTACCTTGGGAACCAGCTGGGGCGGAGCGAGCGGCCACCCCGACAGGGGGGCCTACTGTGCAAAAGCGCACACCCACTCCTCTCTAATCGAATGTGATCGTTCGGTTACCGCACACCGCCAAAACCGCACCGTCAATGACCCCTAAACCGTGGTATATCAAGGGCTTACAATTCTCCTGCCAGAGCTCGGGCAGGTGCTGTGCGAACCACGGCGACTACAGCTATGTCTACCTAACGGACGCCGAAGTCGAGGGGCTCGCCAGGGTGCTCGAGGTCACCGAGGCCGAGTTTCGGAAGCGCTGGTGCAGCATCGAGGACGGCTGGACCATCCTCCGCATGGACGAGCCGAACTGCCCCTTCCTGACCGAGGAGCGTCGCTGCAGCGTCTATCCCGCGCGGCCCAAGCAGTGTTCGACCTGGCCGTTCTGGAGCGAGAACCTCGCCCCCGGGCAGTGGGAGCAGGTCGTGCTGAAGCTCTGCCCCGGCGCCGGGCAGGGCCGCCTCTTCAGCCAAGCGGAGATCGAGCGCATCGCCGCCGAGAACGACGCGAACTACGACGCCTGATGCGAGCGCAACGCTCCCCCGCCGCTACGCGCCCTTGAAGGCCGGCTTGCGCTTCTCGGAAAACGCGGCCAGTGCTTCGAGCCGATCTTCCGTGCTCAGCGTTCGCTCGTAGCAAGTCGCCTCGTGCGCGAGGCCGAGCTCCTGGCTCTGCTCGAGTCCGACGTCGATGGCGTCCTTGGCGGCGCGCACCGCAACCGGTCCGTTGACGGCGATCGACTCCGCCAAGCGGGTGGCGCCTTCGACGAGCTTGCCCTCCTCCGCGAGTCGATTGACGAGCCCGATCGAGTAGGCCTCCTGTGCATCGATTCGACGCGCCGTGAGGATCAGGTCCTTCGCTCTCGATTTGCCGATTAGACGAGGAAGTCGCTGGGTACCGCCGGCACCGGGGATAATCGCGAGAGAGACTTCGGTCAGGCCGAGCTGCGCATGCGGTGCAGCGATGCGCAAGTCGCAGGCGAGCAAGAGCTCCGTCCCGCCGCCGAATGCAAAGCCGTTGATCACACCGATCGTCGGCTGCGGCAGCGACTCGACATCGTCCATCAAGCGACGGATATTCTTGACGAAGTGCGGGACACGATCGAAGGGCATGGTCTTGCGCTCCTTCAGGTCCGCACCCGCGCAGAACGACTTCTCGCCCGTGCCCGTGATCAGCACGCAGCGCACGCTCAGGTCTTCGCGCAGCTCTTCCAGGAGCGTTCGAAAACGCTTCAGCGTCGGGAAGGACAGGCAGTTCATCACTTCGGGCCGCGAGATCGTCAGCCAGACGAGGTCGCCTTCGCGTCGCAGCTCGACGAGCTCGGGCTGATCGGGAACGTCATTCGGAAAGTCGTCGAGCACAGGAGACATGGTCAATCGGAGGGGTCGGAGGTCGTCGATGAGAGAAGCGAGAGCGCGGCGGTCGCGATCGCGCTCGTGTCCTGGCCAATCATGCAGCGGTGGAGGTCGTCGCCGCCCAGGGGACAGCGCTCCAGGTGACACGGGCCGCAGGGTACCACCCGACGGACGACCCGCGTCTCCTCCAAAAAGTCGGCCGTGTGCCTGGGATCGGTCGGGCCGACCAGCACGACCTGCTTCGTTCCACAGGCCACCGCCAGGTGCCGGGGTCCCATGTCGCCGGTGAGCAGGAGGCTGGCTCGCTCGAACAGAGCGAGCTGCTGGTCGAGGTTCACGACCGGCCGGGTGAGCACAACCGCTTCGGAGCACGCCGCGCCGAGCTCTTCGGCCCGCCGCTCCTCCCCCGGACCGGCGACGATCACGAGTCGAAGACTGCGAAGCGTCGTGCTCTCGCGAAGAGCCTCGGTCCAGAGTCGGTTCGGAACCGCCTTGGCGGAGTCCGCGCGTCCGCCAGCGTTGAACGCGATGAAGGGCTCGTCTCCGGAGAGTCCCTCCGCCGCGAGACGAACCTTCAACTCCTCGCGCGCAAGCTCCGACGCCGCCAACCGAGGCCGGGTCTCGCGCACGACCACTCCGATGTGCCCGAGCAACTCGATGCACGTCGCACCGAAGTGCCTCGGCAACCACCTGCGCGAGCGCCCGCGTCGGCCGAGCCCGAGCGGTGTGCCGCCGCGCTCCCTCGCCGGCGTGATGCCCGTGGTCAACAGCAAGCCGCGGCCGTCGCGACTCCAGCCCACGAGCTCCGGAATACTGGCACGGAACGCCATCCACGCACTGCGAAAGGAGCCGGTCAAGAGGAGCGCGACATCGTGCCCCCGCCAGTTCTGCCAGTCGCGTCGATCCTCGGGCACGAGCGGCAAGAAGCGCGCGAGTGGAAAGGAGCTCCTGAGCAGGTCCAGGAGTGCGGGCGGACCGGCGAGCGTCAGCGAGCCTCCCAGGTCTTGTTGAACTTGCCAGTCGTAGAGCGCGCGCAGCGCCGGCTCGGCCATGACCGTGTCTCCGAGCCACGACGGAATCCGGATCAGGACGCGCTCGCCGCCGCGCAGCCTCATCGCGGGGAACTGGAGCCGCTCGCGGCAGCCAGGGCTTCGTCCTCGGAACCGCTGCGGCGATCGAGCAGGCGCGTCGCCGCTTCGAGGACGCGCGCGGGCGGCAGACCCTGCATGCACTCGTGGTGGCCGAGCGGGCACACGCGACGCAGGCAGGGCGAGCACTCGAGGTCCTCGCGCCGAACGATCTCGCACCACTCGAGTGAGGAGGCCGTCAGCTCGGGAGAGTTCGGGCCCATGATCGAGACGCAGGGAGTGTCGAAGGCTGCGGCGAACCAGCGCGGACCCGAGTCCCCCACGACCAGGAGCTCCGAGTCGGCGATCAGCGGCGCGAGCATGGCCAGGTCGCGCGGCGAGTCCGCCAGCGAGACGGGCTCGGAGCGAGCGGAGCGAACGACGGAACGGACGAGGTCCTCCTCGCCGGGTCCACAGGTCACCAGTCCACGCAGCCCGCGGCGCTCCCAGAGCTCGTCCAGAACGACCGCGAAGAACTTCGGCGGCCAGAGCTTCGCCGCGCCGAAGGCCGCGCCCGGAGCGCAGACCACATAGCGCTGCCCCTCCTCGAGCCCGGCCTCTCTCGCGATGCGCGTCGCACGTTCGCGAGTCTCGTCGGCGATCGACAGCCTCGGGTGCAGGCTGGGGACCTGGACCCCGACGAGACCGGCGACGTCGCGGTGCAGGTGGGCCGTGGGAATCGGAACTCGCCGACCTCCCGCCGTGGGCGGAACGAGCTTGTGCGTGAGGAGCCATCGGCGCAGTCCGAGGGCGGCGCCCGCGCGGACCGGAACTCGCGCCCGGAACGCTCGCCAGGCCGCGCCGATCGAGTTGGTGAGCAAGAGGATCGCGTCCCCCTCGAGCCCGCGCAGGACTTCGACCTCGGTCCGCTTCGTCACGGTGACGAGGCAGTCCGCGAGCGGACTATCCGCGAGCAGCGGGCGCAGGTGTTCGCGCAGGACGATGCTGACCCGCACCCACTCGCTCGACTCGCAGGCCGCCGCAAGTACCGGAGTGGCCATCACGAGGTCGCCCACCCAGTTGGGAGCGCGGATGATGAGGTGCTTGCCGCTCAAGGGGTCGACCCCTCGCCTGCGGGGCTCGGACGGAAGGTCTCGGTGTCCGAGAACTTCGGGCGATGCGCGGCGAGCCGGCGGGCCTTGCGGCTGACCGCGTTCGCGAAGGCGCGCAGCTCGCGATCCCCCACGCGGGCGACCTCTCCGAGCTCGGGCGAGATCAGGCAACCCAGGTAGTGGCTCAAGAAGTCCAGCCTGTGCCCGTCAGTGACCTCGTACGGACGCGAGTGCTCGAGTGCGGCGAGGTCCTTGACGAACCAGCGCGTGCGCGGGCGGCGCTCTTGTCGCGCGCGGCCCAGGTCGAGCAGGACGAGCTCATCGGTTCCAGGGCGCAGGACGAAGTGAGAGTGGTAGAGGTCGCGGTGGTAGAAGCCCGATCGGTGCAGCATCGCGACCATCATCGCCAGCCGAGCCTCCCACTCCGAGCGCTCCTTCGGATCGGCCCGCGCGAGTCGCTGCGAGAGGTCCTCGTCGTGCGCAACGTGCTCCATCGCCACCACGCTCCGCCCCGTCGAGTCTCGCGCCCAGAGCAGCGGCGCGGGCACGGGGAACCCGAGCTTGCGCAGCTCGACCAGGTTGTCGAATTCGCGCTGTCCGGGCGTGCGACCGGCGTGCGAGTGTAGGCGGTCGTACCAGCGCTCCCGAAAGCTATCGGTGGCCAGCCGCTTGATGACCAGCGGGCGGCCCTCCCACTCGACTCGAGAGGTCTCTCGACCGGGGATCGTGCGCAAGCGCTGGTCGGCGTCTTGGGGCACGAGTCGGGCGAGCCAGGTCCCGGCCTGCTCCGCCGTGAAGGCACCGCTCGGCAGCTCGGCGTTCCGGGCGAAGTCGGGACGAACCTCGGGCTCGGCCGCACCTCCGAAGATGCTCGAAGTCGATGTCATCGCGGAGGACATGGCACCATCCCACAGCGAGTTGCCGAATCGTTCAACCCACGGCGAGCTTTCGCAGTGAATTCAGCCAGGACCAGCCGATTCCGACCCAACCTGCGCTCGACCGCTCCTCGAAGCCTCCGGAGCATTTATGGATTCCTCGATGGAATTCCGCTTGCAGGGGTTCCCTCAGCCCCACCCCCAAGCTGGAATGGACCTCTCATCTCATGAACCTCGAACCGCTTTCGGTGCGTGGTCACTTCGGTAGACAATCCCCCCAATCGTGAGTGCTTCGTACTCATGAATAAGTGATGTCCGGTGGAACAGTCGTAGCGAACGAACAGTCGCTGCAAGACGAACTCAATCCCTTCTTGGCGATGGCGAAGCGGTTCGATATCGCTTCGGATCAGCTGGGCCTCGACCACGGAGTGAGAGAGGTGCTGCGGCGCCCCGATCGCGAGCTCTCCGTTGCTATCCCGATCCTGATGGACGATGCGACGACTCGCGTCTTCACCGGCTATCGAGTTCAGCACAACTTCAGTCGCGGACCCTGTAAGGGCGGGATTCGATTCGCTCCCGACGTCAGCCTCGACGAGGTTCGAGCGCTCGCCGCCTGGATGACCTGGAAGTGTTCCGTGGTCGGCATTCCGTTCGGCGGAGCGAAGGGCGGCGTGATCTGCGACCCGCGCGAGCTCTCCCAAGGTGAGCTGGAGCGCATCACGCGCCGCTACACCGCCGGGATCATGGACATCCTCGGCCCGGACCGCGACGTCCCCGCTCCGGACATGAACACGAACGAGCAGACGATGGCGTGGATCATGGACACCTACTCCATGCACGTCCGCAAGACCACGACGGCCGTCGTCACCGGCAAGCCGATCTCGCTCGGCGGAAGCCGCGGTCGCGCCGAAGCAACCGGGCGCGGCGTGATGATTTCGACGCGCGACGCCATGCGCAAGCTCGGCTTGAACCCGGCGGAGGCCCGCGTGGTCGTCCAGGGCTCGGGCAACGTCGGCGGAATCGCCGCGATGCTGCTCCACCGCGAGGGCTACCGCATCATCAGCATCAGCGACATGTACGGCACCGTCCTCAATGAGAAGGGGCTCGACATGCCGGCCGTGATGGCCTGGCTGCGCGAGCACCGTCGCCTCGAGGGCTACCCGGATGCCGACCACATGCCCAATGGCGAGCAGCTCGAGCTGCCCTGCGAGATCCTGATCCCGGCGGCTACCGAGAATCAGATCACCAGCCGCAACGTCGACAAGATCAAGGCCAAGCTGGTCGTCGAGGGCGCCAATGGCCCGACGACCGCCGAGGCCAGCCGGGCGCTCGACGACGGCGGAGTCATGGTGGTGCCCGACATCCTCGCCAACGCCGGCGGAGTGACGGTCTCCTACTTCGAGTGGGTCCAGGACCGCATGGGCTACTTCTGGACCGAGGACGTCGTGAACTCGCGCCTCGAACAGATCATGGCCACCTCCTTCGAGGACGTGTACCAGATGTCACAGAAGCGCAAGGTCTCGATGCGCATCGCCGCCTACATGCTCGCTATCGACCGGGTCGCCACGGTCTATCGCTTGCGCGGCGTCTTCGCCTAGGCCCCGAGCTCCCGGAAGCTGCACGTGAGTACTATCCACGAAGAACCTGTCACGTCGGAGACGAACGACTTCATGCCGTCGACTCCGGTGCTCGACGAGGAGTCGCCCTTCGCGACGATGATGAGCCAGTTCGACCGCGCGGCGCGCCACCTCGGCGTCAACGCGGACGAGTACGCGATCCTGCGCAAGCCCGACCGCGAGATCCGAGTCGCCGTCCCCGTCCGCATGGACGACGGTTCGCTCTCGGTCTTCGACGGCTACCGCGTCCAACACAACCAGGGGCTCGGTCCCTTCATTGGCCCGCTGTGTGCGTCGCCCGACCTGAAGCTCGACGAGCTGCGAGCCCTCGCCGCCTGGACGACCTGGAAGTGCGCGCTCATGAACATTCCCTTCGGCGGCGCCGCGGGCGGCATCGTGGTCGACACGCAGAAGCTCAGCGAGTCGGAGCTCGAGCGCACGGTCCGGCGCTACGCCGCCAACATGCTCGGGACGATCGGTCCCGACCGCGACGTGTTCACGCCCGAGGTCGTCGCCGACATGCAGGCCAACCAGATGATGGCCTGGATGATGGACACGGTCTCCGTGCACGTGCGCTACGCCGAGACCGCCACGGTGACCGGCAAGCCGATGGGACTGGGCGGGACGATCGGTCACGAGGACGCAGTCGCGCAGGGCCTCAAGGTCATCCTGCAGCTCGCCCTCTCCCGCTTCGACATCTGCGGCGAGAAGCCCAGCATCATCATTCAGGGAGTCGGCCGGGTTGGCGGCAACCTGGCGCGCATTCTGTACGACGATGGCTACATCGTGCGCGGCATCTCCGATGTCCACGGTGCGCTGTTCTGCGAGACCGGGCTGAACATTCCGAAGGTCCTCGCCTGGCGCGCCGAGCACGGCAGCCTCCGGGAATACCCCGGCGACGGCAAGGGCAGCCCGAACGACATCATTCGCAACGAGGAGATGCTCACGCGTCCCTGCGACATCCTCGCTCCGTGTGCGGTGCCGAACGCGATCACGTCTCGGAACGCGAGCAAGATCAACGCCAAGCTGATCCTGGAGGGAGCGCACGGACCCGTGTCTGCGCGCGCCGACACCGAGCTCTCCGAGCGCGGCGTCTACGTCATCCCGGACATTCTGGCCAACGCCGGCAGCGCGGTCGCGGACTACTTCGAGTGGGTGCAGAACCGACAGGGCATGTCCTGGCTCGAGGTCGTCTTCGCCAAGCGCCTGCGTCGCTTCATGACCGAGGCCTTCGACTCCGTCATCGAGCTGCAAGACGAGCACGACGTCAGTCTGCGCATGGCCGCCAATATGCTGGCCGTCGACCGAGTCGTACGCGCGGATTCGCTGCGCGGCATCTACGCCTGAGCCTGAAGCGAGTGGCGAGCCGCGGGGCTCGCTAGTCCTCTGCGCTCGAGCGCTCTCGCAGCTTGCCGAGGAGCTTCGTCGAGGAGTGGTCCTTCGGGTCCCCGCAGATCGCGATCTCGATGCCCAGCTCGCGATCCACGTGCCGTTCGGGGAGGTTGTCCTCGGTGTAGTCGGTGCCCTTCGCGTGCACCGCGGGCCGGAGCTGCCTCAAGGTCGCTTCCAGAGTCCGCTCGCCGAAGCCGGTCACGATGTCCACACACTCGAGCGCCAGCAGGAGCTCGGCTCGCTCACGGAAAGGCACCAGTGACCGATGCTCGCCTTTCAGGTCCTGGACGCCGCGGTCCTCGTTGAGCGCGACGATCAGCAGGTCTCCACGACTGCGCGCGTCTTGGAGGTAGCGCACGTGACCGACGTGCAAGAGCTCGAAGCATCCATTGGCGAGCACGACCCGAAGCTCGGGCTTCTCGCGGCGGAGCTCCTCCAGGTGGGCCGCAACCGCGTCTCGCGACATGGCGGGTCCGGAGTTCGAGCCCCTCTCCCCTCCGACCTCCGCCTCCATCAGCTCAGTGAGGAATCGGGGAGCCGGGTAGAGCGGCGCGCAGGCGAGAGTCTCCGCAGGTCGCCGTGCCGCTCTCCATGACGACGACACCCGAGGCGGCGTTGGCGATGCGCATCGCACCGACTCCACTCGCTCCGGCTGCAAGCGCGCAGGCGAAGGCGGCCGCGGCCGTGTCTCCCGCTCCGCTGACGTCGACGACTTCATCAGCGCCGGAAGCCTCGACGAACATGCCGGCGGCCGGGAGCTCGGGGCTGAAGAGCGACATGCCCGCGTTGCCCATCGTCACCAGCAACCAGGCCAGGTTGCAGGACTGGAGCACCTCGCCCGCGGCAGCGGCCAAGACCTCTTTGTCGTTGAACTCCTCCAGGGTGTGACCCGTGGAACGTGCGAGCTCCGCGATGTTCGGCGTCGCCGCCGTGATTCCGTTGAAGCGGGTCAAGCTGGAGCGCGGATCCAGGATGACGGTCATACCGGCGGCCGCCGCATCCGTCGCCGCCCGGCTGAGCTCTTCACTGGCGACGCCGTAGCCGTAGTCGGAGACGATCATCACGTCGAGCTCGTCGGTCAGGCTCCGAACGCGATCGCAGATCGAGAGCACGGCTTCTTCGTTCAGCCCGTTCTCGGGCTCGTGATCGATTCGCAGGATCTGCTGCAGCGTGCGACGCGGCTCCGCACCGAGCACGCGCGTCTTGGTCGGAGTCGTCCAGCCCTTCACCGTCAGGAGCTCGTCGGTGCGCAGGTCGCTCCCCTTCAGCACCTCGAGGAGCTGGTTGCCCGACTCATCGTCGCCCACGACGCCGAGCACGCGCGCTCGCGCTCCGAGTGCCCAGACATTGCGAGCCACATTGGCAGCTCCGCCCGCTCCGATCTCTTCTCCGACATGCTGGAGAATCATGACGGGAGCTTCGCGCGACAAACGGCTCGGCCTTCCGAACAGGTAGCGGTCGACGATCATGTCGCCGACGACGGCCACGCGCAGCTCGGAGAACTCGGGTACTTGGTCCATATCGGGCATAGGCGCACAGGATAACGAGGTCCGCCCCTCACTTCCGCCGCTAGCTGGCAAAAGGCTGACCACAGAGAATGGGTCCCCGATTCACGGCCCCCTAAACGCGCAACGCCTCGTACGAAATCCGTAGGTGGCGGGGGCGCGCTCTCAGGCGCGCTCGTCCGCGGCCGCTGCCAGGGCCAGCGCACGCAGTCGATCGGGCACCGGTTTGGCGGCTGCGGTCATCCACTCCGTACCGCTCTCTTCGGCCAGGAAGAAGTCGGAGCGAACGCCCATGAACGCGTTGTAGCGAATCGCGTAGTGGACCTCTCCAGCGCGAGAGGCCGCTTCGGAGTACTCACGGTCCACCTCGCGCAGGCTCGGCTGGAAGGCCTCCCACTCCTCGCGGTTCATGGCTTCGACTCTCTCGACGAGCGGCCGGTAGCGCGCGGCCGCAGGAGCCTCGCGGAACCGATCCATGCGCGCGTTCACGTACCACGGCATACAGGCGGCCAGCTTCGAGATGAACAGGTTCTCGGCCTCGCCGAAGTCCAGGCAGCTCGAGCTGGTGAAGTCGGTCAGCGAGCCGATCTCCTCGTCGTTCACGAAGCCGCCCTCGATCGCGAGGCGATGGCTCTCGGTTCCGGGGAAGGGGTAGAACAGCGAGGTTCGAAAGCGACCGATTCCGGAGCGCGCCAGAATGTCCACCGTCTCGAAGCGCTCTTCGCGCGTCTCCGTCGGGAGGCCGAGCATGACGAAGCCCGACGTGTGCAGGCCCGAAGCTTCGGAGAACTCGACCGTCTCCAGGATGTCCGCGTCGCTCATCGGGCGCTTGAGGACCTCGTAGCGAACGCGTCGCGAGCCCGACTCGATGCCGAGCTTGAGGATTCGACAACCGGCAGCCCCGAGCGCTTCGGCGACGCGCGGATCGAGGCGCTTCACGTGCGAGTTGACGACGAGCGGAAGGTCCAGCTCGCTGGCCTCGTAGGCCGCGCAGATCTCGATGGCATGCTCGACGTTCTGCGTGAACAGATCATCGTCGAGGATGAAGGTGCCCACGCCCGAGTAGCTCTTGACCACGAGGCGCATCTCTTCGATGACATCCTCGGGGCGGCGAAAACGGAAGAAGCCGATCGCCGCCGTGCTGCGACCGAGGTCGGCCTTGTAGCGATCGACGATGCGGTGATTGAGACAGTAGGTGCAGCGGTAGGGACAGCCGCGGCTCGTGAGCAGACCGGCCCAGCCCTGCTTGCCGTCCAGGATGGCCTGCGTGTCGAAGAGCGCATAGTCCGGAAAGGGAAGCTCGGCGAGGTTCGGAAACTCGCCGACTGGATTGGTCTTGAAGGTATGCCCGTCCGCCATCGCGCCATCCTCGTCCAGCTCGAGCGGGCGCACGCCGCCCTCCCAGCACAGGAAGTTCGCGTGGTCGTCTCGATGCTCGCCGCGCTCCAGGCTTGTCACCAAGCTGACCAGCGCGTCCTCGCACTCCCCCACGCCAACCAGGTCCCACACGCCATCGCGCATGACTTGATCGGGCACCATCGTCGGGTGAATTCCGCCGACGATGAGCGGAGGGAGCGTGCGTTCGGTCTCCGCCGCAAGGCGTCGCAGCTCGCGCGCGAGCCGGAGTGCCTGCGCGTACTGTTGAGAGAGACACGAGAAGGCGATCACTCCCGCTCCCCACTCGAGCAGCTCGTCCAGGACCTGTTCGTCGCTCGGAACTTCGCCGAGGTTCTCGTTCAGGTTGATCAGCCGGGTCTCGTGCCCAGCCTGCAGCAGACTCGCGGAGAGCGAGGCCAAGCCGTGATTGAACCCCATCTGCGTGTACAGATTGGGGTAGACGAACAGGACACGCATCAGCCCTTCGCCTTCGCGCTCTGATTCTGAATACGCTCGATGACGGAGCTCGAGGAGCGACCCTCGAGCAGCGGAGCCAGGTGCACCTTGCCGCCGTGCTGCTCGACCCACTCGCGCCCGACGACGCCCTTGTCCGCCCAGTCCTCGCCCTTGATCAGCGCGTCTGGAGTGACGAACTCGATGATCTCCTTGGGAGTGTCCTCGCCGAACGCGATGACCGCTTCGACCATCTCGAGAGCGGCCAGGACGTGCATGCGATCTTCGATTCCGTTGACGGGCCGCGACGCGCCCTTCAGGCGGCGCACACTGTCGTCATCGTTGATGCCGACGATCAGGACATCGCCCTTCGAGCGTGCGTAGCGCAGATACTCGACGTGTCCGCGGTGCAGGACGTCGAAGCAGCCGTTGGTGAAAGCGATCGAACGTCCGTCGCGTCGCCACTCGGCGAGGAGTAGAGCGAGCTCTTCTCGACCGACCACCTTGCCTTGTTTCCCGGGCTCCTGCCCCAGAGCCGCCTTCAGCTCGGCGCGCGTGACCGAGGCCGCGCCGCGACGCCCGACCACGATTCCCGCTGCCGTGTTCGCCAGCTTGACCGCGCTCTCCAGTCGCTCGCCCGCGGCCATCGCGAGTGCGAGCAGGGAGATCACCGTGTCTCCGGCGCCGGTCACGTCGAAGACCTGGCGTGCGACCGTCGGCACCCGGCCGGAGTCTCCGCCCTTCTCGTAGTGATAGATTCCGTCCGGGCCGAGCGTGATCACGGCGGCGGCGAGGTCGGCCACCTCGATCAGCTCCTTCGCGCAGGCCGGCAGCTCGTCCAGGTCGTCGATCGAGTGTCCGAGCGCCTCCTCGGCTTCCTTGCGGTTCGGCGTCACCAGAGTCGCGCCCCGGTAGAGCGAGTAGTCGCGTCCCTTCGGGTCGACGAGGACCGGGACACCCGCAAGGGTTGCCGCTTGAATGACCGTGGCCACTCCTTCCGGAGAGAGCGCGCCCTTGCCGTAGTCCGAGAGAATCACGGCGCCCGCGCGCTGCACTCGAGCTTCGAGCCCCGAGAGCATTTGGTTCGTGTGCTCGCTGCCGAGCGAGTCCGCTTCTTCCCAGTCCACGCGCAACACCTGCTGCACGCCACTGACCATGCGCGTCTTTTTCGTCGTCGGCCGACCGGGGTCGCTGACGCAACCGCTTACGTCGACACCGGCAGCTTCCAACATGGAGAGCAATTGACGCCCGCCGTCGTCGTCACCGACCACACCGAGGACTTCGACTTCGGCATCCAGGGAGCGCAGGTTGACCGCGACGTTTCCCGCGCCGCCGAGGCGCTCTTCGGAGTGGCGCGCACGCAGGACCGGGATCGGAGCTTCGGGCGAGATGCGTTCGACATCCCCAGTCAGGTAGCTATCGAGGATCAAGTCGCCCACGATCAGGATGCGCGGCGAACCGAGCTCTTCGATCGCGTCGATCAGCTTGCGGTCACTCACGCCGGCCCCCGTAGAAATCCGCCGTTCGCCTTGAGCACATCGCAGTAAGCGGCCACGCCGGCTTCGAGCGAAGTGAACTCCTTCGAGTAGCCCGCTTCGCGGAGTGCGCTCATGTCGGCCTCGGTGTAGGCCTGGTACTTTCCGACCAGCGAGTCGGGGAACGGAATGCGCTCGACGGTCGAGCCCGCGTAGCGACTCTGCACCGCTTGCGACAGCGCGAGGAAGCTCTCGGCTCTCCCCGTTCCGCAGTTGAAGATTCCGCTCTTGTCGGGGTTGTCGAGGAAGAACAGGTTTACGTCGACGACGTCGTCCACGAAGATGAAGTCGCGGCGGAAGTCCTCGCTGCCCTCGAACAGGCGCATCGCTCCGCCCTCCGCGATCTGGTTGTGGAAGTGGAAGATGACCGAGGCCATGCGCCCCTTGTGGTTCTCTTGAGGGCCGTACACGTTGAAGTAGCGCAGCCCGACCACCTGCGAGTTCGCGTCCGCGAGGATCGTTCTGACCCAGCGGTCGAAGAGGAACTTCGAGTAGGCGTAGACGTTGAGCGGATACTCACACTCGCTCGCCTCGCGGAAGCCGTCGTCGCCGTTGCCGTAGACGGAGGCCGACGAGGCGTAGATGAAACGCGTGCCGTTCGCGAGCGAGTAGTCGAGCAGCGCCTTGCTGAACTCGTAGTTGACCGAGAGCATGAAGCGCCCGTCCGACTCCATCGTGTCCGAGCAGGCTCCCTGGTGGAAGATCGTCTCCACGGGGCCGAGCATCGGCAGGCGCTCCAAGAACTCGCGGCGATCCACATAGTCCGTGAACTCCAGTGAGTTCAGGTTGCGGTGCTTGTCGCCGTTCTCCAGATCGTCCACCACCAGGATGTCGGTGAGGCCACGGCGGTTGAGGCCTCGAACGAGGTTGCTGCCAATGAAGCCGGCTCCTCCGGTAACGATGATCATGAGTCGAGCTGAGGGTCTGAGTGTTTCCCGAGGGACGGTCGCCACATCGAGAGTGCGGGCCTCGGGGCCGGGGGCGAGCTCCGCCGTGGAGGCCTGGCTTTCGCGGGCGCCATAATAGCGGGAGAACTAGCCGAGTCGGTTCACAAGGCTACCGGAACGACTCGCGACAACAAAAAACTAGGGGCCAACATTCCGCTCGATCTGGCCCCCCGCCTCCGTGGAGGCTCGCGCCCGCGCTTGCGGGGGGGCTGGTTGTCTAGCGATCGGCGAGAAGCTCGGAGATCAGAGGCTGGAGCGACTCCGCGATCACCGCTTGGCCTCGGACGTTCAGGTGGTAGTCCGAGCGCCAGTAGAGCTGCTCTTCGTGCGCCCGAAAGATCGGCCGGAGATCCAGGACGCGGAGCGCGCGCTCCTTCACGAACTCGATCCAGCCGTCCGCGATCCTGTCGCTGCTCGAGAGTGGATCCTCGAACTCGGGGAGCGCGGCCTCGATCGTGGCGATGAGCTCCCGGTATAACTGTGGTTGGGCACGAAGCGGAGCCGGCAGGTAGACACACACGAGCTCGATCCCTTCCTCTTCACAGCGCTCGCGCATCCGCTCGGTCAGCGCCACCATCGTCGCGATCGTGTTCTCGATCTCGTCTGGATTCTCCAGGAAGAACACGGCTTGCGTCAGCTCCTGCGGATTCAGCCCGACCATGTCGATGCCGCTCTCGACGAGCTTCATGCGGATGCGGTTGTCCGAGACCTCGCCCTTGGTCGACGCGTAGTAGCTGCGGATTCCATAGGCTCCCTTGAAGTCGTTTCCGCCGAAGACGGTCATCACGAAGACGTCCGGATCGAGAGCGATGAACTTCTCGAGAGCGCCGAGGTAGTTGTACGGGTCGTAGCCGCCGACCGCCGCGTTGAAGGACTCGATGCGCTTGCCCGGAAACTCGCGGCGCAAGCGAATGCCGAGCTGCACGGGATAGGTCTCGTGGTCCAGGCAGACCCCCTCGATGTGGGAGTCACCCGTCACGATCACGCGCAGGTCGGGCGGCTCACTGGCGGGCTCCAGTCGCCCGCGCAAGCCGTACGAGTTCGAGTTCGAGAACCAGGTCTTGGCGGGATGCTCGGGAAAGCGCCACTCGCAGCGGTAGTTCGGCCGGACAGCGAAGTACGCGTCGGGATCGGAGACGATGCGGCCCGAGTGGCGGTTCGCAAAAGTCTCGATGAGGAGCTCCTTCTTCTCCTTCGTGATGAGCAGCCCGGGCCAGGCGACCCCGTCTCGCATGACCGGCGCATCCGAGACCGCTTCGACGGGGTTCGAGTCGATGAGCGCGTCCACGTCGGCACTCAGGTCGAGTGTTCGAACGGTGCCCGGCTCGGGTGAGAGCGAGAGTCGCTTCCCGAGAAGCGCCCAGGCCAGCAGCGCAAAGCAGACCAGAGCGAGCGCGGAGACGGCGAGGCGGCGAGCGAGAGAGGGAGGCATTGCCCGCGCATGCTAGCACGCGTTCGAACGCGGATTGATGCTCAGGTCGTCCGAAAGACGTCGAGCGCTTCGGGTTCGACAGTCCAGTCTTCGGGGAACTCGAGAGGTGCCTTGCGATACCTGTCGTGCAACCAGAAGTACTCGTCCGGAGTCTGCAGGACGAGCTCCTCCATGCCGCGATTGACGACGGTGGCCACGCCGTTGGGCGAGAGGCTCGCGAGAGTCTCGGGCTGCAACACTCGCTGGATGTTCAACCGATAGTGGAAGGGCCGGTCGGTCATCGTGCAGGAGAGGAAGCACACCGGCGCGGAGAGGCGGCGCAGGAGTACGCCGACGGAACGATCGCAGAGCGCCGGGCGACCGAAGTAGGGCGCCAGCACGCTGCGGCCGCGCCCGCGTTGATCGAGGAGGAGCCCGACCGATCCGCCCGCGCGCAGGATCGGCGGCAGGCTCTTCATCGCGCCGTTGCGGTGCAGGATGCGTCCGCCGAAGCGCTCGCGCTGTCGCTGCGCAGCCACGGACATCGGCTTGTTGCGCGGCGGGCGCGCGACGGCGTACAGCGGACCGAAGCCGATGTGCGGCATGATCACGACCGCCGCTTCCCAGTTGCCGACGTGCGGCGAGATCAACACGCACCCCGTGCCGGAGTCCACGAGCTCGCGAGCCTCGTCGCACATCTCGACCTCGAAGTGGTCCCGGACCCTGTCGAGCGGCACGTGTAGGTGCACCACTTCCGTCTCGTAGATGATGCGGAAGAAGTGTCGGTAGGCCTGCAGGACACGGCGATCGAGCTCCGCTTCCGGAAGGCCCGGGCCGAGCGCCTGGTCCACGAACTCCTTGGCGGCGCGGGTCCGCTCCCTCGCCAGGCTCTTCGCCACGCGAGCGAGCACGGCGAGCGAAGCGTTCACCGCGCCGTTCGGCATGCGCGAGAAGACCGCCATGAATGCGCGCAGTGCGCCGTAGGAGAGGTGCTCGACGACTCCATTCTGGTTGCCTTCAACAGGCTCCCAGGGCACCGGCCACTCGTCTGTCCCACCCTCAGCCATGGAGCCCTGCGTGAATCGAATGGCGTTGGCGCTCCGCGAAGCCCTCGGAGAGCGAGTCGAGGAGAGCCTCGAGCAGGGGCACGCCGCTCTGAACCGTCAGCTCGACCTCCAGCACGTAGAGGTCGTCCATCGGGGCGAGCGCTTCGCACTTCGAGATGTCCTTCGCGGTCGTGATCACCGGTCGCCCCTCGCCCAGCCCGATCAGGTCGCCGACAACATAGGAGTGGTGGTCTGGAAAGCGTCGGTGCTCCACGACCTCTGCCCCGAGCGCGCGCACGGACTCCTCGAAGGCGGCGGGATTCCCGATGCCACTGAACAGCTCGACTTCGCGACCTCTCAGCTCGCCGAGCCCGAGCGCGGGACCGCGAATGGCGCGCAGCCCGGTCGCGCTGTGCACGGTCTCGACGATCGGAATGCCCGGCGCTCTCGACTCGAGCTCGCGGCGAAGCGCCTCGAATCGCGCTTCCGTCGACTGGTCCGTCCGAGTCAGGATGATGGCGTTCGCGCGCCGCAGCGCAGCGGGCCTCTCCCGCAAGAATCCACGCGGGATCAACGCGCAGACCGCTTGCCCGCCTTCATCGAGATAGGGCAAGCCCCAGGGCCGCGTCGCATCGACCATGACCAGGTCGAGGTCGCGCACCAGGCGCCGGTGTTGGAAGCCGTCGTCCATCACGATGATGTCGACGCCCTGCTCGATCAGCGCGTGTCCGCCAGCGATGCGATCGGGATTCTGAATGTGCGGCACACCGGGGAGCGCGCGCTCCATCTCGAAGGCCTCGTCGTTCTTCTCTTCGTGCGCCTTGCCGTAGCCGCGCGAGAGCAGCCCGGGCCGGCGGCCTCGCTTCAGGAGCTCGCGCGCCAGCCAGACCACCATCGGAGTCTTGCCCGTTCCGCCGACGGTCAGGTTGCCGACGCAGATCACGGGAACGCCGAGCTTCTCGTGCGGCAGCCAGCCGCGGTCGTAGAGTCGCGAGCGCAGTCCGGCCGCGAATCCGAAAGCCGTTGCGGGAAGACGCAAGAGCTCGACGGCTCCACCCCGCTTCGCGAGCCGATCTTCCAGGCGAATCGTCGAGGTGCTCATCGAACTAGTCGTCGCCCGCCTCGTTCACGGGCTCTTCGACAGCACCACCGTAGCCGAGTTTGATCAGCTCGTCCTGGTTGTCCTCGATCAAGGCGGCTCGCCTGCGACGTACGGCTTCCGGCTCGGGGGGAAGCTCCCCGCCGACGCCACCGCGTCTCTCCAGGTAGTTCACCAAGCTCCGTTCGAGCTCACTCACTCGATTCGGGTCCGCCGCGGACAGATCGTTCCGTTCGCCGGGATCGGCTTCCAGGTCGAACAGCATGACTTGCCCGGAGACCCGATCCTGAATCAGCTTCCACTTGCCCTTCACCAGGCTCACCAGCTCGGAGTCTGCCTCCGAGCCGAACGAGCCCTTCGGAAGCATGCCGTGAGACACGACCTCGCCCGTCGGTGGAGAGTGAGCGACGATCGCGCCGGCAAACGAGCTCCCCGGAAAGTCTGGGCTCTCGACTCCACACAGCTCGAGCAGAGTGCTGCCCAGGTCCGCCAGGCCGACCGGCGCCACTCTCCGAGTTGCGACGGCTTCGGGCGACGCGATCACGAGTGGAACGCGCAGGAGCTCGTCGAAGAGCTTGTCGTTCTGGTGCGAGACGCCGCCGTGCTCCATGAACTCCTCACCGTGGTCGGAGGTCACCACGATGATCGAGTTCTCGAAGAGCCCGCGCTCTTTCAGACCGTCGAAGAGCTCGCCGAGCAAGCGATCCTGGAACAGGATCTCGGAGTCATAGCGCGCGGCCAGGTAGTCAATGTCCGCGGGAGTCAGCCGGTCCACTCCTCCGACGAGCTCGTCCATCGACGCTTCGGCAAGCAGCAGGCGCCGCGCGGCATCTTCGGCGGAAGCGAGCGGAGGCAGGAAGGACGCCTCTTCGGTGAGGTACTCGTGGTGCGGCTCGTAGTGATGGACGTAGAGGAAGAAGGGCTGGTCGGCGTCGCGCTCGTCCAACCACGCGAGCGCGCGCTCGTTGACTGCGCCGCCGGTCGAGGTGTCGTGAGTCGCAATCGTTCCGCCCTCGACAGCGCTACTCAGCGAGTCCTCGTAGTCGATGAAACCCTTGTCGAAGCCGAAGCCGGAAAGGAGGTACAGGTTCGATTGAATGCCGTGGGTCTGGAAGCCCGCCTCGCCGAAGGTCTGCGCGAGGGTGCGGAAGCTGGAGTGCAGGAAGTCGATGTGCGTCTGAACACGATGCTGGCGCGGATCGAGGCCGGTGAAGATCGACGCGACGCTGGCCTTGGTCCACGAAGCCGACGAGCGAGCGTTCTCGAAGACGACTCCGCGCTCACTGGCGAAGGCGTCGAGCTTCGGAGTCGTCGGTCGCTCGTAGCCGTGCAGGCTCATGTGGTCCGCGCGCAGCGTATCGACGACGATCAGCACCAGGTTCTTCTCGGTCGACTTCGCGCCTTCCGCGCAGCTCGCACCCAGGAAGAGGAGCAACAGTGAGAACGACTTGAGCGAGCTACTCATCACTCGCTCCGGTGGCCGGGTTCTCGCCGTCCAGGACTTCGGTCGAGACCTCGGGGTTGAGCGCAGGAAGCGCGAACATTCCGTCGGGCACGGCGCCGTTCTTCGAGAGATCGTTCTGCTCGAGTGGATCCTCGTTCAAGCGGAACCAGAGAGTCGGTGGCTTGCCGTCCACTGCGTGTTCGGGGTGTCGATCGACGATCCACTTCTCGTTCGACTCCGCATCGACGACGCCCCACTGGATCGCAGCCTTCTCGAGGCTCTCCGGCGTGCGAACCGGTGGATCGAAGTCCGTGTGGAGGAAGAGGTAGCGGCGAGCGGGTCGAGCTCCGTCGAGAATGGTCGAAGCGAGGGAGACTCCTTCCCCGAGAGTCTCGTCGACTCCCATCAGGTCCAGGATGGTCGCGCCGAGATCGATTTGGCTGACAGCGAACGGAACGCGAGTCGATGAGCGGTTCGCGCGCATCGAGGTCGGCAGTCGCAAGACGAGTGGCACGCGCACGAGCTCGTCGTGCAGCGTCCGCGTGTGCCCGATCCAGCCGCGCTCCATCAGCTCCTCGCCGTGGTCCGACGTGAACACGACCAGCGCCTCTTCGTCGAGCCCGCGCTCGCGCAGTCCGTCGAGGAAGACCCCGATCGCGCGATCGACTCCGGCAACCTCGCTCTGGTAGACGCCCCGCAGGTAGTCGATCTGCTCGGCCGTCAGGTCCGCCCGCCGCTTCCGAAGCTCGGGCAGCGAGCCGTCGAGGGTCAGACCGGCGGAGGACTCCGGACCGAAGCTCAAGCCGGGCTGAGCCTCATAGCGCCAGTGCGGTTCGAAGAGGAACAGGAGCAGAAAGAGCCCTTTGCCGGGCCGCTCGACGAGCTGGTCGGTGAGGCCGAGCAGGCTCTCGGCGGCGGCCACTCCGGTCGAACCCTCCGGCCCGTCCTTGGCCAGCTCTTGGTCCCAGAGCTCGAAGCCTTCATCGAAGTGGAACTCCGCCTGCGCGACGTAGTTCGTCATCACGCCGGCCGTGCGCCAGCCTGCCTTCCGAAAGCGCTCGGGCAAGTTGGGCTCGGCGACGTCGATCGGCTCCAGCAAGTGCAGCGCTCCGTGTTGCCAGGGCCAGAGTCCGGTCAGCTGAGTGACGAGACTCGGAACCGTCCAGGGCGCGGCACTGTAGGCGCGCTCGAACAACACTCCCTCGGCGGCTAGCCCGTCGATGACGGGCGACGGAAGCGCCCCGCCTTCCCCGCGCGCCTCGTTGCCGTAGCAGCCGAGCGCGTCGGCGCGGAGAGTATCGACCTCGATCCAGACGACGGAGCGCACGTCGGAGTTCGCTCCGCGCTCGCTGCAGGCGCAAGCCAAGAGACTCAGCGCGACTGCTAATCGAATCATTCCAATCGGGATCTCGGCGTGCATGCACTCGGGCTCGAACCGGTGGATACGAAGCCCCGCACAATCTACGGGAGAAACCTGGCCGTTTCGCTCAAAACGAGAGCGAATCCGCGTGAACGCGAGGGGCTCACTCGGAGCGCCCGCGCCGCGACCCTAGAGAGCGGCGTTGTCTTCGTCGGGAATCAACTCGATCAGTCCGCGTTCCATCTCCAGGAAGGCGATCTTGATCGGGTTCTGCTCGCGAGTTTCGATCAGCGGAGCAGCGCCGCGAATCAATTCACGAACGCGCTTTTGAAGCAACGCGGTCTTGTGAAAGGAGCCGGAGACGGCGGTCTGAAGGCGCTGGGGAAGAGTCGAGTCCATGGCGGTACTTGGAAGGCGGGAAGGGTCGAGGTCGGTCCGACCACTCGTCCCGGATAGCTCGCTGGGCTCCCGGTGACTATCGAACGAGTCAGCTGAGCTCCAGAGGACCCGGCAGCATAGCTGGCGAGTCCTGCTTTCATCAAGGTCTGGATGCCGGGAGTGAGGAGGAAAAAACGCCTCCCCCAACGATCAGATCCGCCCGTTTGGGGTCGAATCGAGCCTCGAAGCGCTCCTCCAGGGCCAGGTCCTCTCGGGCCTGCTCCAGGACCCCGACCCCGGAGAGACGGGCATCTCGACCTCGCAGGCGGGCCAGCGCCTCTTCGACAGGGACCTCGAGGTAGAGCAGGCGATCGAGCCGAGTGGCGATTCTCGAGTCGAGCAGGAAGGAGCCCTCCAGGATGGTGAGCCCCTCGAGCTCTCCGGCGGCGTGAGGCTGGAGCACCTCGCTCTCGAGTCGCGGGAGGTCGTAGTGCGAGCCCAGGGCATCCTCCGCATCCGTCACCGACTCGCGACGAAAGGCCTCGAGGTCGATCACTCGAGCCTCCGCTCCGCGCAGCTCGGCCAGGCGCGCGAGGTCCCGGGCAAAGAGCGTCTTGCCGGCGGCACGTCGCCCGGTCACGCCGAGGAGCAGAGACCTCCCGACGAGCCCGAGCTCATCGATCACCCGGTTCAGTCGCTCGTTTCGCCCGCGCAGATTCTTCGTCAGCTCCGACATGTCGTCGAGCACCAGGTCCGCGGTGTCGCCCTCGTGCTCACTCGCATAGCCGGTGCGAACATGCACGTGCGGAATCCCGTTCGAGCGCGCAGCATCCTCATCCCCGAAGCGATCCCCCACCATGACCGCTTGGCGCGTGTCGAAGCTGGTGAGCAGGTCCTCGATCATGTCCCCCTTGTCGCGAATGCCCGGACTGTCGAGGCAGCGCACTTCGGAGGCCCACTCCAGCAGACCGAGGGAGGAGACCACGTGGCTCATGTAGCTCGAGCCGCAGTTGCTCGCAATTCCGATCTTGATGCCGGCGCCCTTCAGCTCGTCGAGGGCTTCGCGAACCCCGGGCAACATCGCCGCACCATCCGCGGAGAGCAGCTCCTCTTCGGCCTGGACGCAGTAGCTCGCCAGCTTCTCGGTCTGTTCGGCGTTCAGCTCGGGAAACAGCTGCCCGAGACCCTGCTCGAGCGGAAGCCCCACGATCCTCAGCCACTCGCGATTCTGAGGCACTTCGAGCTCCAGACCGAACTCCGACAGTGCTCTGCGAGTCGCGCTGCGCGCTGCGGGAATCCAGTAGCGGTCGGTCGCGACCAACGTGCCGTCGAGATCAAAGATTACCGCCTCGAAGAGGAGTGGAGCCGACATCGCCGCATTCTCACGCAGTCGGCGCGACTCTCCCATAGTCCGTACCGAAATTCTTCGAGGCTTGCCTCGGTCCGAGCGGCGAGCTAGCCGTCGTTGCCCAGTAAGATGCTCTGCAACTTCTTGCGGGAGAGTGGCCACTGCCTGGCGTCGTCTGCGCCCGAGTTGAGCGCCGCGCTCTGCCACTCGTGTGACCGCCTTCCACCTGTGACGACAATGCGTGAGTCGGGATATCGCGTGCGCAAGTCTCGCAGACGCTCCGCCTGACTCGGTTCGTAACCGCACACCCAGATCGAGTCGAAGCGCCCGAGCGCTTCTGAACTGAACTCTAGCGAGTCCATCTCGAGCTCGAGATGTTGACACAGCGTGCGAGAGAGTCCGCGCTCGGGTTCGAGGTCGGCCACGAGGCAGCGAGGTCGAACCGAGTCGATCGGAACCGCTCGCAACTTGCGAGAGTCGATGGGGGGCTGTCGATCGAACTGTTCCATGATCCAGATTTGCTCCAAGCGCCTTGCACGTCCGACCTTGCACGTCCAACCTTGCACGTCCGATGAGTGTCCTGCGATCTCTCAACTACGAGGCACAACCACTTGGACGGGAGAACTAGCTCTGTGGTTGCCGGTAGTTTCAATTTCGGGGAGATCCGTCTCTCCACCTCGCCATCGCGCCTCCCCAAGGGGGAGGCGAGGTCCCTGAGCACGAGGATCCTCGGCGTTTTTTGGACCAATCGCCGATTTGAGGCCTCTGAGCGTGTCTGCTGGCGAAATGTAAGAATCGGCTCACCCGGCTGAGCTCGAGCCACTACGGCTCCCCTACCAGAACGAACGCTGTCATCTATGCGTGGCAGCCCTCGAGACGCCCTCCCGCAGGCTCGAAAAAGGCCGACCAAAGACCAACCAACCCCTGACCCGAGCCTCACGACGAGTCACCCCGAACGTATAGTTCAGCGGCTCTCCCTCCAGCCCCACTCACGCTCACCCAGCCCCGGCTGTCCCTCCCGATGATCTCCCTCGTTCTCAGCTCCTTCCTGTTCATCACGCCGACTCACGCTCCGCTCCCGAACGCAAGAAGTCTCGCGTCGCCCATCGAACAAGACCTGGCCCTCACCATCGACGGCCAGCCCATCACGGTGGAAGAGTTCACTCGTTGGCTGGTGCGCTTTCGCGGAGAGACTCTCGCGGTCGACTACGTCGAGAAAGCGCTCTTGGAGAGAGAAGCCAAGCGACTCGGACAGACCGTGTCCCAGGAGGAGGTCTCCAAGGCTTCGGCCGCGGTGATCGATCGACGGGTGATGGAGATCTTCAAGGGAGACTACAGCCTCTGGAAGGATGAGCTCGCGAAGGAGAGACGAACCGTCCTGGGGTTCACGCTCGAGCTCGAAGAGACGCTTCGAAGGTCTCTGCTCAGCACCAGCATTCTCAAAGCAGAGCGAGTCATCGGCGAAGAGACCTTGCGCGAGGCATGGGTCTACAACTACGGCCCCGAGGGGCGAACGATCGAGGCGCGCATCATCGAGATCGAAGTGGAGCCGTTTCCCACGCCTCCTGCGGCCACGCTCAGTGACATTCAGGCGGCCCGCGAGAAGTCCATCGAGAATGCGAGAGTGCGCGCGGAGTCCGTCCGCAAGACCATCGTCGAGACCGGAGACTTCGCGGCGAGCGCTCGGCGACACAGCGCGCACGACTCGGCACGAAGAGGCGGCGTACCGGTCAACGGATTCCTCCACGGCGAGTGGTCCTTCGAAGTCACCAGCGCCCTCGCCGAGGTTCAGGCCGGCGAGCTGACACAACCGATCTTCGGAATGGGCTCGTGGTGGTTGATGCAGATCGACGACGTTCGCACGACGCCCTTCGAGAGCATCCGCGACACGCTCCTCCAATCGATTCTCGACTTGCCGCCCACTCAGGCGGAGCACGCCATGCTCCTCGATCGCCTCGTCGCTGAGTGCAATTGGTCCGTGCAACCGGCGATGTGGGCCATGTCGAACGGAACCCTGCCCTCAGACGACGTCGTGATCTTGATCGACGACGAACCGGTCCTGCGCGACACCTACTCGCGCTGGCTCCGCATTCGCAACGGTGAGGTGATTGCCCCTCGCTTCGTCGAGTCATGGATCATCGAGAAGAAGGCCCAGGAGCTTGGCATTCAGATCCCGGACAAGGAGGTCCGCGCTCGTATCAACAACGAGATTACGCGGCTCATCACGGAATCCGGCGCGAGCGGTGTCGAGGAGTGGCTGGCCAACAAGCCGGGGAACGCGACCATGGAGTCCGTGGTTCGAGACCTCCTGGTCTCCCATATCCCGGCGCTCCTGTCGGAGGAGATCCTCAAGCGGTCTCGCAAGGTCACGAAGGAAGACGTCCGGCGCCGCTGGGAGCTTGCCTATGGGCCGGGCGGAATGACCCGCATCGTTCGATTGATTCGGATGCAGGTCACGGACGCTCCACTGACACGCGGCGCTAGCGAAGAAGAGCTCGAGCAAGCTCGCAAGGTGTACGAAGAGAAGCTCGAGCTCATCGAGAAGATTCGCGAGCGGTACGACAACGGAGAGGACTTCGGCGCGCTCGCTCGCAAGTACAGCGATGACGAGAGCCGACTGCACGGCGGTGAGATGAGCGAGCCCTATCGTCCGGACCACTGGCACTCGGACGTCGAAGAGGCGCTCTCCAGGGTCAAGGTCGGCGAGCTGACGGATGCGATCACGTCGGGCGACTCGGTCTACCTCTTCGAGCTGCTCGAGATGCGAGTCACGCCGCTCGAGAGTGTCGAGAAGGCGCTCGAACTCGAGCTGAAGAACGAGCCCCCCACGGTTCCACAGATCGCGAACCAGCGCAATGTCTTGGTTCGCGACGTGCCCTTCACCGTCGAGCCTTCGCTGGTCAGGTAGCCGTCGCTCCTCAGGAGCTGGCCCGAACCAGGTCCAATAGTCGATCCACATCCGGGGACGACTCCGTCTCGAGGATCCGGAGCAGGTTCTCCTCCGCGGACTCCAGGAGCCGGCTCTTCTCCGGTCCCTCGCGAAGCTCCGATAGAAGGAACTGTGCATTGGCCAGCCCGAGGAGGCGCGCATTGGGTCCTTCGGGATCCAGCTCGAGAGAGCCCGAGAACTCCTCGACCGCCTGAACGAGCAGCTGCTCCGCTCCGTCGGGCTCCTTGACCGCCAAGAGCAGCAGGGCTTCGGCCAGCCCACGCTTCACGTGCGCGTCCGTTGGATCGAAGATCAGCGCGCGTTCATAGCTCACGCGTGCCGCCGACGGTACGCCGGCGAAGCTCGCCACGTCTCCGAGCAAGACGCGCGCACGATGCCGCTCCCGCTCGTTCTCTGCGGCGCCAGCGATCACCTTCTCCAGACGATCGCGAGCCGACTTGAGGAGGCTCACCCTGCTCGCCGCGTCGCCGACCTGAGCCGCGCTTCGCGCAAGCCCGAACTCGACCTCGGCGATCAGTGACCAGATTCGCAGCGTGCCCGGGTAGCGCTGGTCCAGCTCGCGGACATCGAACAAGAGCTCCTCGGTCGCGCCACGCTCTCCGAACCGATAGGTCAGCTCGTTCAGGTCGCGCGCGGCAAGCTTCTGGTCGCGCTCGCTCGCGTCGAAGACAGGAACGAAGACGAGAGCGGCGGAGAGGAGTGCGGCGACCGCCATGACTCCCGCGCGGCGTTCCCGAACCGCCTGAACACTGCGCACGACGAACCAGCCACCGAACGGCAAGAGAAGCGGAACCAGCGCAATGCGAGCACGCATGCTCGTGACGGTCAGGACGATCGTGGCGAGGTAGGCCAGGTAGAGGAGCGCGAGGCTCGCAGCTCCCCGATCTTGTTCAGGCGCACGCTTCCGGAGCAGCTCCGACACCGCCACGAGCATTCCGGCGAGCGAGAGCCAGCCCCACAGCTCGTAGCCCGGAAGCGGCGCACGCAAGAGGGAGACGAAGCGCGCGTCCCAGCCGAGGTGATGGTTGTCCGGAACCTCGTACGCACCGAGAGTCAGGCGCAGCTTGTTCCACAAGATCGAGACGTGCAGGAGCGGATCCTCGAGGACGGACGACCCGACTTCGCCCAGCCAGAAGGAGCTCACCTCGGTCGGACTGAGCTCGCGCCCCTCGCGCCGCTCCGCTTCGTGCTTCCAGTCCTCGGCCTCGAACTCCGGAATCCCGCGGACCCAGTCGAACTCCTTCGCGACGCCGTAGGGATTGCCCGGGTTGTTGCCGCCATACACATTGGTTCCCGCACCACTGGTGGTCAGGGCCCAGACCCCGCCGACGTGATGGTTGCGCAACGCGACTGGCGTGAGCGCGGCTGCGGCGCCAAGCGCGACGAGCACACACGAGAGCCACTGACGCGAGAGTCTCGTGCGACCGAAGAGTGCAACACCCGCGGGCCAGATCACGAACAGCGGCAGCAGGATCAACATGTTCCCACGAAGCAGAGCGCCGAGCCCCGCCAGGAATCCGACGAACAGCCAGCGCGAGTGACGCTCCCACGGGCTGGCTTCAGCGTCGGGATCGGAAGCTGTCACGAGGAGGCAGGCCAGCCCCGCGAAGATCGGCAGGAACAGGTTCGGTTTGAGCAGCAAGCTCGGGAAGAGCAACGCCGGTCGGTAGGTCGCGAGTGCGAAGGCGGCGATCAGCGCGGGTCCTCGTCCGAACAAGCGGCGCGCCAGTGCCCAGACGAGGAAGACGGTGAGCGCTCCAAGCCCCGCCTGGACTTGACGCAGTGCGGTCCTCGACTCGGCCGTAACCGCGTAGATCGTCGCCATCCAGTAGGGATACAGCGGCTCCTGGAAGAAGACCTCGTCCCCCATCCAATCGCCGCGTGAGATCTCGAGCGCCCAGCTCTCGTAGGAAGCCTCGTCGATGACGGGCCGATCCGCGAGCGGGTGCGACGACTCGTACTGGCCGACGACCGCGCTCCGCAGGGCGAACCCGAGCAAGCAGAGCGCAATCACGGAGATCCACTCCCCGCGCCTGGCCGGTTCTCTCCGGTGGGCTCCCTCGCTCAAGAGCGTTCCATCTCCCAGCTGTCGGAGAGCGACTGCTCCCGCTCGGAACTGCGAGCCCGGCGAATCACCGAGACGAGCCGCAACAGCTCGCGCCCCATGGGAGTCACCAACAGGATCACGAGCAGGGCGACGACCTGCGCGGCGACGATCACGCCTCCGTAGAGGTAGGCGACCGCGCAGAGAACGGGCGGCGCGACATACGCGAGCTCGGGCAGGAGGAGCGGCACGACTCGATAGAACCAGAACTGCGAGCGATCGGCGAGGCTGCTCCCGATCGTGGCGCCGGGCTTGCGCACGACCTGGATGTAGGCGCGAGCGCGACGCAGAGCCTGCGCATCCCCCGCCTCACTGCGCGGCGTCTTCACTTCGAAGAAGAGCGCCGAGTACGCGAGGCGAACGCGCGCTCCCTTCTCGCGCACGGAGAGCGCGAGATCGATATCGTCGGCGGCGATCCCCGGTGTCGGCACCAGGCCCAAGCTCGCGCGCCAGGCCAGCAGCTGGCCGTGCACGCTGAACAAGCGGCCGAGGCTCGACTCGAAGGCGCGAACGAAGGCCGTCGCTCGATCGAAGAGGCCGGCGGCGCGAATCAGAGGCGCTCCACCGGGACCACGCGCGGAGCCATCCTCGGCGAGCTCACGCACGAAGCGCTGTCCTCCCGAGACCATGCCGGTCTCCGGATCGGAGAAGGCCTCCGCCAAGGCGACCAGCGCACCGGGGTGCACGATCACGTCGGCGTCCGTCAGCACGAAGAGCTCCACACCTTCGAGAGCCTGCAGGCCGCACGCGATCGCGCCCGACTTTCCGGGACGGACGTCGTTCCGGACGACGAACGCGTCGACATCCGCGCGCTCTCCGAACAGCTCATCGCACAGCTCGCGGGCGCGCTCGCCCGTCGCGTCGGTCGAGCCGTCGTCCACCACACACAGTCGATGCGGCACCTCCGACTTGGGCCAGCGTGCGAGCTCGAGGTTCGTCAGCTTGCGAGCCAGCACGCTCTCTTCATTCCGACATGGGATCAAGATTCCGAGCACGGGGCTGACGTTGTTCATAGACAGATCGCTGCTACCTGTGCTCCACCCGAGCATAGGCTCTTGCCAACCTCGGCCAACTGCGAACATTGAAGAGCACGTTATCCGCTTGCGCGCACTCCCAAGTACAGGTGCAGCGCGTACGATGGATCTCCTTACGAAGGTCCTTGGCGGCGTGCTCCTGCCACAGCTTGTCCAGGTTCCAGTCGACCTCGTTCAGGTTGCCCATCGACTTGCCCAGGATCTCACAGGGATGGACCGAGCCGTCCTCGAAGATCACCGCCGAGAGTCGCCCGGCCGTGCACGGCAAGTACTTCGCGGCCTTGCCCTCCGACTGAGCGGCGATCTGATCGTAGACCACGCGATCGCGCGCGACGGCCAAGCGCCCCAGCGGAAAGTCGAAGTAGGGCAAGAGCCCCTGCTCGACGAGCTGCTTCTTGCGCTCGACAACTTCGCGATAGCGCGCCGGGTCCACCTCGAGCAAGTGCTCCTCCATCGCCGTGCCTCGTGCCAGGTTGATCGTCACGTTGTCCGGCCGGAGCTCGCGCACCAGCTCTTCCATGTGATCGGCGAGCGTGTCCTGGTTCTCCTGCGTGACACACAAGAGGATCCCGACACCGAGATTGTCGTGCTCCTCTTTCTGTTTCAGGAACTTGCGGACGGACTCGGAGGAGCGCGCGTGGCCGCCAGGCACTTGCCGAATCGAGTCGTGGATCTCGGGCGGTCCATCGAACGAGACGGAGACCGTCAGGTAGGTGTCCGGGTTCTCGCGCGCGAGCTCTGCCGTGATTTCGTGCTGATGAGCCTCGACCAGGCCGTTCGTCGGAATGGCGAGGTGGCGCAGGCCCCGCTTACCGAAGGCGCGCCCCAGCTTCGCGAGGTCGCGTCGCAAGAAGGGCTCGCCCCCACCGAAGCTCACCCACAGCAGCGGCCCCATTCGAGAGGAGGACTCCGCCAGGCGCTCGACCTCTTCCAGTGAAGGTCCCGAGACTCCCGCCTCGACTTCCTTCCAGTGGAAACAGTGACGACAGCGAGCGTTGCAGACGCCCGTGACGAACAGGGTCAGGTGGAGCGGCGGCCCTTCACTGCGAAGGGCTCGTCCGAGGAAGGGCAGGTAGCGCGAGGCATTCAAATGGTTGTCCGAGGGGAGCGTGAGGACGACTCAGTCGTCGCCGGCATAGCCAAGCATCTCCAGTGCGTTCTTCGCGTCGGCGTCCGTGCCCATGTCGGTCGGCGCGCTCTCTCCTACTTGTCGGCTGGCCGCGAGCGCTCGCAGGGCTTCCGCCCGCTTGCGCATTCCGGCAACTCTCTCGGGCAACTGATCCGCGAGGTTGTTGAGCTCTTTCGGATCCTCTTCGATGTTGAATAAGAGGACGACTTCTTCGCGTTTGAACTCCTCGGGGTTGGCCAGTCTCTCCTTGCGATTGATCCAAGGCCCGGGAGGCTGAACGAGGAGACGCCAGGGATAGTCGGTGAGCGCAAAGTCGCCTCCTGGACCGTAGAGCTCTGCCTCGTGCAGGATCGGAGGCATCTCCCCAGCCGGCTCACCGCGGAGCAGGTGCGCAAAGCTGCGTCCCTCCACTTCGTGCTCGACGGGCGGAAGCCCCATGAGCTCGATCGCCGTCGGCAGGATGTCGACCGCGCGCACCGGAGTCGCGATCCGAGTCCCTGCGTCGAGCTTGCCCGGCCAGGAGAAGATCAGCGAGACGTTCTCGAGCTCCGCATGGTGAGTGTGTCCGTGCCACCACTCGCCGTGGTCCCAGAGCTCCTCGCCATGATCGGTGTGGAACACGATGAGCGTATCCTCGGTCAACCCGCGCTTCTCGAGCGTGCGCAGGATTCCGCCGACGTGCTTGTCCATGTACTGGACGAGGAAGCCATAGATCTCGGTCATGTCCTGGCGATCCTGCTCGGGAACGCCCTCTCGGAACATCTCCACGGGCAACCCGACCAGGGACTCGTTGTCGCTCGTCTCCGGCATGGGCAGCTTCTTGGCGAAGCTGCGCGGCACGACGTAGGGCCAGTGAGGGTCCGTCATCTGCACGAAGGCGAAGAAGGGCCTGTCGTCCACCTCTGCTGTCCACTCGTGAAAGCTCGTCACCGCCGTCTCGCCGGTCAACCCGTACCAGACGTAGCCGTCGAAGCCTTTGTCGATTCCCGAGAACAGGTTCAGGTGTCCGTTGGAGTAGAAGGACTGTGTACTGTAGCCCAGCTGGCGAAAGTGGCTCACCAGTGAAGGAATTCCGCTGGCCACGCCGAGGGTCGCCTGAGTCTTCCCGGGCTCCACTTCGGTTACGCGGTCGGCACCTGCCCCGTGGGTCGACGGGTACTCCGCGGTGAACAAGCTCGCGTAGGCCGGCAAGGTCCACGGGGATGTGCTCCAGAACTGATCGAAGACGACTCCATTGTCGGCGAGGCTCTGGAGCTTCGGCGTCTTCTCCGGATCCGCTCCGTAGGGAGAGATCGCGTCCTTTCGAAGCGTATCGATGCTGATGACCAGCAAGTTCGGTCGGTCGTCTCGCTCAGGAGCAATCATCGGGTTCGCGAAGACCGCAGCCAGGTCGACGGGCACCGGCTGAGTCGGATCGGCGGGAACGGCATCGAACACGAAGCGTCCCGTGCGTCCGGCGAGCTGCGCGAGGTCAAGGGTCACATTGCGCCAGCCACCCCCAGTCGGCGGCCGAAGCACGTGGCGCTTCTTCCAGATCTCGACGCTGGTCGCTCGACCGCCCTTGCCCTCGACCTCGAAGGAGATGCGCCAGTCGAGGTGGCCGGAGTAGCCGCCCATTCCGACCAGATAGGGCATGAACGAGAAGCTGAGAGTTCCCTTCTTGGGCACACGAACCAGCGGTGATCGGAACTGCTCGCTCTCGATCACGCGCAAGACGGCCGACCTGCGACTGTCGCGGTTCTTCGTACTGAACGACTGCGCGATCAATTCGAAGCCCTTGATGTGCCGATCCACCGCGGCCTTCTCCCTATGCTTCTCGAGGGTGAACCAGATTCCTGTCCCGGTCGGAAGGCGACCTTCCACGATCGCTCCGCCGAAGTACTCTCCAACCTCGGGCAAGAGTCGCGTCGTCCTGTCGATCTCGAGCGGCACCTTCGACTCCGAAGTAGCCACCTCGGCGATCACTCCATCCTCCGTGAGCGTCGCCTTGCTCGCTTCGGTCGCCTCCCCCTCGGCAGCCGCTTCGCTCGAAGGAGCTGCGGGCGCCTCCACTTCATCTGCAGGGGAAGCGGACTCCTCCCCTCCGCAGGAGAGGATCGGAAGAGCAATGAGGGCCAACCCGATGAGGACGAGCGAAGGGCTCAAAGGTCCGCGAGGGGTTCGAAGCCGGGGCTCGGAGGCGTGGATGATGGTCTTCAACGGAGAGCTATAGATTGAGGTCGGGACGAGAGTGTGGACTCACAAGATACGCGGGCCACCTGGGTTGCGTGAGCGTCGGTCGGCCATGGTAAGCCCGGCACGGCCGTCCGAATAAGAAAAAGGGCGGCCCGGGTCTAACCCGGACCGCCCCTCGTGAATTAGCTACCGACTGGCTTAGTACAGCGGGATTTCGAGGCCCTGGCTCGAGGAGTAGATATCGCCAGCAATACCGTCGACAGCGAACACCTGGGCGAAGATCGAGATGCCACTGGGGGTCGTCGGAAGAAGCGGATACTTCTTGACGCGGTTGCCCGAGCCGTTCGTGACGCCGGGCTGCTGGAACACGATCGCGAACGGATCGATGTTCAGGATACCGAGCTGAGTAATCGGCGTCGGTGCGATGGAGGCCGTCGAGAAGGACATGACGAAAGGCGTCGGAGTGCCGTTCGTGGAGACCATCATGTAGAGCGGCTTGTTCGCCGTCGCCAGACCACCAACGTGGACCTGCGGGGCTTGACCGTTCGAACCAATGGTGCTGCCACCGTAGTCGATCTCGTGGGTCAGGCCGGACGATGCCGTGTAGACCTGATCCGCGGAGACGCCTTTGTTGCCGTACTCGTCGGTCGACTCGAAGCGGTACGTAACGGTACCGATCAGGTTCGAGGGGATCTCGGCACGGAACACCTGACCACCAGAGCTCATGGCGGGGATCTTGTCGATCTGGACGCCGTCGACCTGGAGGATCAGCTCGGTGAAGTTGTACCAAGTGGTGTAGTACGGAGCATTGTCATAGACGTGCGTGCGGACCGGGAAGTCGGCGCTTCCGTTGATGCCTGCAGTCTGGTTGCCGATGTTCTCCGTGGGAGCAACGCGAGCCGCGGTCGTATCCGGGGTTCCGTTGGTGTTCTCCCAGAAGATGACGGGGCGACGGGCGTCCTGCGAAGAGAACACGTCGTAGTCACCGTCTTTGTCGACGTCGCACCAGTCAGCATCGAGGCCGGAGACGCCGATGCCGGGGTTCGTAAGACCGGATGTGGCACCACCGAGAAGGGTCATGACGCCACTGCCGTTGTTGCGGTAGAGGCGGTCGGTGCCGAGGAAGTTGGTCACGTAGAGGTCGAGGTCTCCGTCGTTGTCGTAGTCTCCGAAGTCGCCCTCGTTGTCGTCCGTGGACGAGCCAGGGAGAATCGTGAAGGGGCCGAAGGTGCCGCCGTTGTTCGACATGATGCAGTCATCGAAGTCGAAGCCGCCGGCTTGCCAGTTGAGGCCGTAGAGGTCGAGGTCGTTATCGCCGTCGAAGTCGCCCATCTCCTGCTCGTAGTGGCCTTCACCGTTTGCCCAGTTGGTCGGGAAGACAAAGTTCGTAACGTCGCGCCATGCGAGGTCGCTCGGAGTTCCGCCATTCTCTTCCATACGGTTGTAGAAGAAGCGCGGACGATCGGAGCGATCTCCATGGAGAAGGTCGAGGTCGAAGTCGCCGTCGATATCTCCAATGTCCACGTCGAGCGTGTTCGTAGTGATGTCGCAGTTCGCGCCCGTCGTGTTCGCGGTGTTCGCAGTCTGAACACCCTCACACCAGAGGCCCGGAGCGCCTGCCGGGATATTCGAACCGGTCAGCTGGAAGCCGCTCGGGTTGAACTCTTCGAATTTTCCGGTTCCGTCGTTGAGGAACATTCGGGTCGGAACCTGACCGTTGAAGCTACCGCCGTAGGTCGAGTGGATCAGGTCCATGTCGCCATCGTTGTCGATGTCGCCGAAGTCGCAGTCGCAAGACCAGTCGATGAAGCTGCCACCGATGAGCTGGCTGGCGGCGATCGAAGAACCCGTCGGACCACTGACGCCGAGGTTGACCCAGCGTGCGGCGGTGTCGTCGGTGTAGAAGCCGACCGAGCCCGCCTGAAGTCCACCTTGATTCACGAACCACTGGTTGCCCTGGTTCGTGTTCGTCGAGGTGTTGGAGATGTAGATGTCCACGTCACCGTCGTTGTCGATGTCGACGAACTCGATGTCCCGACCATCGCGTGCGATAGAGGGGAATCTCGCGCTGGTCTCGTCAGCGAAGGTGCCGACCGTTCCAGCCTGAGCTCCACCGAGGTTCAACCAGATGCGGTCCTGAAGGTTTCCGAGGTCACCGCCGTGAGCGAATGCCGCGTCCCAGTCGCCGTCGAGGTCGACGTCGGCAAAGTCCACGTTTTCGGTGTAGCGATTCACGACGCCGTTGCTCTGGTTCGGCACGTCCGTGGAATTTCTGACGAAGATCTGAGCGCTCGCCGGTGCGCCCAAACAGGCGACGGCAAGTCCCGCGAGGCCGAAGCCCATGAGAGGTCTGAGGTGAGTCATGATTCGTTTTAGAGGGGGTTTCGCTTCAGCAACTTGAAGCGGGACCGAGGCCCTTTCCCAAACCCATCCCGAAGCCATGTGAATGACAAGATCGAAGCGCTGGATGCCTGAACGGCGTCGCGACCTTCGATACGCAGGGTGAGGGTGGAAACGGGTGTGATCTAGGGAGGTGATTGAGATGTCGATGCTGGCCGAAAGCCGTCACCGAAAGGGTGGGGTGACGATCCGCAGCAAGCTCACACTGGTGAACAGAATGAATACTATATGCAGAACCGCCAAGACGGGGAGCCCCAGTTCCGTAAAGGTCCTGGAGCCCTTGAATCAGCTCAGAGAACAGAGCCTTCCGTCGGGTTGGACTCCGCGCCGACTGGTGAGGTTCCCTCAATCATCCCCCGCTCTGGATCCTCTGGGGCAAAAAGAACGGGGCACGGGGCCGTTCCAAGCGCGCCGGGCCTCGAGTATCCGGAACTTATGATCCGTCGGTGCGCGTCGGAGCAAGCGCCGGACCGTTCACGCGCATTAGATGCACCCTTGCTCTGGATAATTATGCAGCCGACCGAATATTCAAGATGCCGGTCGCGCTCAACGAGTGCCCAGAACTCGCTCCAAAATCCAGCCCAGGATGAACAACCCGCCGCCCCAAGCGAGACCGAGGCCCTCGTAGGACTGGGCTTTAAGACCCTCTCCATTCAGGCCGAGTCCGATACTCATCATTAGCCCGACGAGTACGAGAACCATCCCGACACCTTCGAGCAGCTTCGCCACGTACCAGATCCAGTGTCTGCCGTCGCTGGTCATCCCCGCCTCCGCGACTCCTCGGGCAAGTTCTCGAGGATGGATTCGACCAGCCGCTCGGTCGTCAGCGTCGAGGTGTCCACGACGGGCTGGTACGTGCAGTAGTCCACAGAAGTGCTGGCGATCTTGGCTCCGCGACCATAGAGCTCGATCTCCGCCGCCGACGTGGGCGCGAAGAAAGCAACGATCGGCACCTGTCGCGCGATGCCGACATGGAGCGCGAGGCTGTCGCTCGTGAGAAGAACGTCGAGCCGATCCACGAGCGACGCGAAATGGTGCATCGTGTTCTGAGTTCCCGCGTCTACGACCCGCGCACGATCGCCAATCTGTCGAACGATGTCGGCGTTGCGCTCTCCCTCTTCGGGTCCGCCGAGAAGCAGAATCGTCTCTCTCCCGTCGAGTCGATTGTGAAGCTCGGCCGCGATCTCGGCCGTCTGTTCGACCGAGAGCTTCTTCGACTCCCAGCGTCCTCCGGCACCCGTATTGAATCCAATCACTGGGTAGCTGCCGTGCAAGCCCGTCCTGCGTGAGAACTCGCGCGCGAAGTCGAGCGCGGGTTTGGAGAGATGAATAGAAGGCTCCCCCATCTCGATCCCGAGCATGTCCGCGTAGATCTCGGGATGGCTGCGCTGGTTCTCGAGCTTTAGCTCATCCGCACGCTCCTTGCCGAACTTCGAGATCAAACCCATGTCGAACCAGGGCGCCGTGTCATCCGTGTAGGTCAGCTTGCCGTCCGCATCCTGATAGGCGCCGGACAAGATTCCCGCGTCCACTCCAGCCTGGCCCCCCGCCTGCTCGAAGGCGATGCGGCACAGCTCGGCCTCATCGTCGAAGGAGAGCACGCGGTCCCACGGACTCTGCCCCGGCTGAACCTCGGGCAACGGCTTCGCCATCACGGGCGGCTCCGGCGTGGGATGACGGATCAGCTCCGCCACCAGGTTGTGGCCGCGATTGAGTGCGTTCGGCGCGACCAGCGAGGCCGCCGCGGCAGACGTCAGCCAAGTGATCTCACACCCCGGGTAGCGCTTGTGGAGTCCGGGCAAGATCGAGGTCGTTCTCAGCACATCGCCGAGGGCTGCAGTCTTGAGGATGAGAATTTTCGTCAAGGGGATGATCCGGTCGAACTGGAACGAGCTGAACGAGCGCGGCCCGAGAGGACCCGCCCTCCCCGTGCGGGGATTTCAAGCGGGAAACTTAACGTGGATCGCGAGGCTAGCCATGCCTGAACCCCGGTAAATGCTCGCTTCGGAGTTGGGCCGCTTTCGGAGCGGGCTGCTCGAGCGATTTCAAAGACACCAGCCGCTTCTGAAAAGGGCGGCTAGTATCCAGTCGCGGCTCCCCGTACGGTCACCCGCCTTCATGCGCACCCTCGTCATCACCCCCACCTACAACGAAGCGGAGAACGTCATCCCCGTGGTTACCGGTGTCCTCGGTCAGTCGCCGGACCTGGAGGCCCTCGTCGTCGACGACGGCAGCCCCGACGGCACGGGAGACCTGGTGCGAGAGCGCATGAACGAAGAGCCGCGTCTCCATCTCTTGCAGCGCGAGGGCAAGCTCGGCCTGGGCACCGCTTATCTCGCCGGCTTCAAGTACGCGATGGAGAACGACTTCGACCAGGCCATCACGATGGACTGCGACTTCAGCCACGATCCGCGCTACCTGCCCGACATTCTCGCGGCGATGGATGACCACGACATGGTCATCGGCTCGCGCTATATCCCGGGCGGAGGCATCTCGAACTGGCCGCTCCATCGCCGCATGCTCTCGAGCTTCGCGAACTTCTACACACGCGTTCTCCTGCGACTGCCGGTGCACGACTGCACCTCGGGCTTTCGCTGCTACAGCGTCGAGACCCTGCGCGCCGTCGATCCATTCGGCGTTCGCTCCTCAGGCTACAGCTTCCTCGAAGAGATGGTCTCGCGCGTTCACCGCGCTGGCTTTCGCATCGGTGAGACGCCGATCATGTTCGAGGACCGCGTCGCAGGCACGTCCAAGATCAATCGGTCGGAGATCTGGCGAGCGGCCTGGCACGTGCTTCACACAGGGCTGTTTCCCCCGAAGCTTCCGCCGCGCAGTTCCTGAGTACCTAGCTGGTGCTCAGCCTCCGCTGACCGCCACGACGAGCTCCAGGACTTCTCCGGAACGCACGAACGCCGAAGGTGCGACCAGCCTTCCATCGCGATAGACCGCGGCGAGGAGTTGGTCCCCGTTGAACAGCGTTGCACGCACTTCGGGAGACCGTTCGGCCAGTTGGCTGAGCACGTGTTCGGCCGAGTCCGGCAGCATGAGCTCCAGCTCGACGCGCCCACCCAAGCGCTCTCCCAGAGGCCCGGACGCTCGAAGGCTCACGCGCCCGAGGATCTGCACCTCCAGCTCGACCTCGGTCACGACCTCGTTCGCCGACGTCGGCTCGCGCGCATCCCGTGCGGCCAGAGCGTCTACTCCAAAGCTATAGGAGCGGCCCGACTCCAGCGCTTCACGGGCGCGCTCGCCGAGTGCACCGTCCTCATCCAGCCCGCGCGCTTCGCGATACTCGTCCAGAACGCCCACGCGAAGCAGAGCCTCGCGCGTCCACTCCGGCCACTCCTCGTTCCGACCCGCGCCCCAGATCGCCGCGAGCTCGCGCCGCAATCCGACAACGGTTGCGCCGAGATTCAGAAAGCCCTCGGCGCTGCTGCCCTCCGCGAGTGCGGGCGGTGCGAGCCACCGCGCAAGCTCATCGAGCTCGACGACATGATCGGAGATCAGACTGCCCGCGGAGAAGGAACAGAAGCCGGCCGCGTCCACCGCAGCGACGAAGTTCTCGTGCCACCAGACGAGCCGACCGACGCCGCGCGGATCGCGACCGTCTTCCGTTCCGTCCGGCAGTTCGAGCTCGCCGAGCAGACGCCGCAGACGCTTCCGATCGAGTCCATCTCCGGTTGCGAATGGAAAGGAGCGCATCGGGTCGGCGCCGTTCGAGGAGACGCACTGACCGAGCAGTGAAGCCAGGTCGAGATCCGGGCGGGCGGACTGGCCGTGGACACTGAAGAGCTCGTCCGCGAGGGCGAGCTCCCGAGCGAGTGCCGGAGCTCCCAACGCACCTGAGCTGGCTCGATCCGGTGACGCGAGCATGTCGTTGACGGCGTGAACCGCAGCTCCCTCCGCTCCCCAGCCCGGTCCCTCATCGCGCTCCCCGAGCTCTTTCGCACGCATCAAGAGCGCCAATACCGAACCCGTCTCCTTCGCATCGATTCCAATCTCGTCACACAGCTCGAAGAGCTTCTGTGCCGAGCCGAGTCCTTCGAAGCCGAGGTTGGGACCGAGCGCCCAGGCTGCACCGAAGCGCGGACCGCTCGAGTCCTGACCGTCGGCGGTCTTCACGACATAGCCACACGGAGTCGGACAGCCGGGACAGCCGTTCCGCTCCCCCGCCGAGTCGCGACTCTCCCTCCACAGCTGCGCCGCCGACTCGCCGCTAAGCTCCTCCGAGTAGTTCTTGCCGCGCAGCTCACCGCGAACCTGGAAGGCCGACCAGAGCTCGTGCGTTCCGCCTTCGGCGCGAGCCCGCAGTCTCGGCGAACTCACCAGCGCACTCATGATCGAGCCGCGTGAATCTTCGGTGACACGCACCGCTTCGAGAGGAGCGCCACTCAGAACGATCGCCTTCAAGCCGGTTCGAGCGAACGCCACGCCGAGTCCGCCGCGACCGACGTGGCTGGCGTGATCGAGGCCCGACATCAGAGTGGCGAAACGAATCCCGCTCTCCGCACCGGGACCGACGTAGACCGCGGCGACCGAACCGAAGCGTTCCTTCAGCAGGGCGCGGGTCTCGCTCGCACCTCTGCCGACGAGCGACTCGATCGAGTGCAGCTGAGCGCGACCGTCCGCGCCGAGCTCGAGGACGGCTCCCGGGTGAGCCGTCTTGCCCGTCAAAACGACCGCGTCGGCGAAGCGCGCCAGTCGCAGAGCGAGGTCGCCGCCGACCTGGCCTTCGGAGTAGAGCCCGCTCAGCGCACCGCGCGAGGCGACCGTCACGCGCGCCGCCGTCGGCACGCCACGACGCACGGCGTTGCCCACCGCAAGCACGAACGGAGTCTCGGTCTCTCTGGGATCGCGGCGTGCACGCTCGACGAAGAGTGCGACGGCGAGTGCGCTGCCGCCCCACTCGGCACAGCTCGCCAGCACCGGGTCCGAGGGGCTCCAGCTCGGCTCGCCGAGACTCGCGGGCGGTGAGAGCTCGAGCCCATCGAGCGCGACCACGCTCACACGCGCAGAACCGGATTGTGAACGATGAACCAAAACGAAGCGCAATTGTAAGGCGCGCTCTCCCACGAACCCGCCTCACAAAGCCCAGGATTCCCGCTCCCAGCCGGGGTTGTACGTTCGCGAACGGGAGCCTAGGGTCTCTCGCCCTCAACTCCCGAGACCCCATCGAGATCGCCTCCGTGGCCAACCCCTTCTCCGCTTACACCCAGTCCAAGCCCTCCTCGTCGTTTCGACTGGGCCAGGTCTTTGGAATCACCGTCCAGATTCACTGGATGTGGTTCCTGCTGCCGCTCCTGTTCGTGGGCTACGGACCGGGAGGCTTCATAACTGGCACGCTGGTGCTCATCGGCCTGTTCGGGATCGTCTTCCTGCACGAGCTCGGACACTGCATGGCCGCGCGGCACTACGGCATCCAGGTGATCGACATCACGTTCTGGCCGCTCGGTGGAATGGCGCGCATGAGCGAGCTTCCCGAGGATTCGAAGATCGAGGGCGTGATCGCGGCGGCGGGACCGCTCGTCAACTTTGCTCTCGCCGCCCTCGCGGTGCCCGTCATCATCGGGCTTGGCCTCATGGGGCTGGAAGCACCCGCCGCACTCGCCGTGGGGTTCGTCGAGATCAACCTTGTCCTGGGCGGCTTCAATCTGATCCCCGCCTTCCCGATGGATGGCGGCCGAATCCTGCGCGCCTATCTCGCGCACTCGCGAGACTGGGTCACGGCGACGGAGATGGCGGTCAAGACAGGTCGCATCGCAACGATCGTGATGGTCCTGGGAGCGCTGTACTTCTACAGGGGCCCGTCGCTCTGCATCATTCCGCTCATCGCCGGGTTCATCTGGTTCGCCGGTGCGCGCGAGCTGTGGGCGGTGCGACTGCGTCACGGCCACTCGCCGTTCGGCGGCATTCCCAACGCAAGCCCGTTCGGCTCCGGCCAGACGAGCGCAGCTTGGGCCGAGACCGAGGGCAGCCCGTTTCGGTCACCGCCCGAGTTTACGGGCGACGTCGTTCCCGAACGGCAACCGGGACAGGGCTTCAGCGAAGACGACTTGAAGCGACTTGAGAACTTCCACGGTCGCTTGCGTCGTCGCCCGGACACGGACGACTGAGGCGCTCAGCGTCCTTGCCGCTCGCGCAAGAACAGGAACAGCTCCATCAGGAACATGCGCGAGTCCTCGAAGCTGCCCAGGTTCAGACGCTCGCAGTAGTGCTTGGCCACTCGGACATAGAGTCGGCGGTTCGCGGTGTAGTCCATCTTGCGACGCGCCAGCAGGGAGCGAATCAAGTCGTAGTCGCGGCGATCCAGATTGGCCACGCGCGAGGCGGACAGGTCGAGTGAGCGCCGCGGAAGCTTGCTCCAGGTCTGTGACTGGTAGGGCTCGTTGTCGAGCTTGGGCCGCCCGTCCCGAACGACGACCGTTCCCGCAATCAGATCGCCGATGCGCTGGTGCCGGTTCGTAATCCCGATCAGGATCAGACCTATCGGAAGCGGAATGCTGATGACGATCTCGATCGGCCAGAAGATGGCGCGCATCAAGTGCTGCAACGGACCCGCGGGATAGCCCCCGTCCCCCACCACTCGCAGTCCCATCAAGAACTTCCCGACCGTACGGCCGTCGAAGAAGATTCCCGCCGCGGCGGGATAGGCGATCGGAATCAGAATGGCCGAGCCCTGCACGAAGGCCGCGGGCAGCTTGCTGATTCCGAACTGGGCCGCGAGGAAGGAGACCAGCGCGAGCATGAGGTAGCCCGCGATCACAACCACTACGTCGATCACGCAGGCTGCAGATCGGCTGCCAGGGCCGGCGATCTCTCGGGAGAGGTCTACGCCTTCGGGAGTCTCGAGTACGAGCGTGGTCATGGGTCTTGGTCGGCGCGCCGCCGGCCCGCGAGGCGCTGAGGATATCGCGCCGGTCGCAGGTGTCCCTAGAACTTTGACGTCGGTCTTGTGGTGCGCGAGCGCGTTGAGGCGTGTGGTGACGTCCCGAGATCGCTAACGTGGGCGGGTGAGTTCGAAGAGCGAAGAGAAGTCGCGGCTCCGCCGCTTGAGCCAGATCGTCGAGCTGGTGCGGACGCGGGGGCTCAAGAAGCTATCGCCGAACCAGCTGACCGAGCTGACCGACCTGTATCGGCACGCCTGCACCGAGCTGGCCAGGCGCGAGAGCCAGGGCGAGAGTGCTCAGTCGCTCTCGCACTATCGCAGCCTCGCGAGTGACGCACACGGTGTCCTCTTTCGGGGCTCGAAGGCCAGCAACAAGAGCTTCTTGCATCGCACGAAGGAGATGATGCTGGTCCACTCGCCGCGTGCGATCCGCGCCGAGTGGAAGCTGCTCACGACTTCACTCGTCTTGATGTACGGCCTCGCGCTCGCCGCCTACTACGCCGTCGCAAACGATCTCTCGCTCGCCTTCTCGCTCCTGGACGCGCGCGCTGTCTCGGGCGAGATCGAGCAGCTCTCCCAGCTTGCGCCGGGCGAGTCCTTCCGCGGCAACTTCACGTTCGGGATCGGCGAGTCTCCCGAGACCGCCACCCTGATCATGTTTCACAACATGGGCGTGGGCGTGCTGTTCTTCGCCTCGGCACTCTTCCCTCCGCTCTACCTCGGCATCCTAATGACGAACGGTCTGATGCTCGGCACCTACACGGCGGTCGCGGGCCACTGGGGTCAGGCCGGCTCGATCTCTTCGATCCTGTGGTGCCACGGTGTGATCGAGATTCAGATGATCGTCCTCGCCGCGACAGCCGGACTCGTCATCGTGCGAGGCGTAGTTGCGCCGGGTGCTCGGACGCGCGGCTTTGCGATGAAGCACGAGTCGAAACGAGCCTGGGCACTGCTCGCTCCCGTCTTCCCGCTGCTCTTCTTCTCGGGCTTGATCGAAGGCTTCGTCTCGCCGCACATGCCCATGACGACACGGATCGGCGTCGCCGTCGTCACCGGTCTGGGACTGATCGCCTGGGTCACCCTGGGCGGACGCAGCTCAGCCGGAGCGCCGGGCGTCGAGCCAAGCGGTCAGTAGCGGACCGGCCGCTTCCGCCGGCAAGGCGTCGAGGATCCGAACTCCCGTCGAGGACAGCGCGCGCAGCGAGACCCGGCGCTCTTCGATCGCCTCCATCGCGCTGGCCTGGACGGCGATCGGCGAGAGCCCACCGGCCAGCTGCTCGAGCTCGCGCCCCTCCGCCGCGTGCCTCACTTCAGGATCATCGAGGCAGGCGAACACGATTCGGTGTCGGCGAGAGCCCGATGAGAGCGCCTTCTTCTGATCGGCGAGCGAGAGCGGATCCGCGACGTCCGAGAGGATCGCAACCGTCGCCGACCTCCGGTGCCTGACCGCCAGCTCGCGCAAGACGCCCGCGAGGTTCGACTCGTTGCGGCTGGGTTGGTAGCCATAGACCGCTTCCCGGATGCGAGTGAACTGGCGCTTGCCCCGCGTCGGTTGCACCCACGCGCGCACGGCATCGTCGAACACGACGCACCCGACTCGATCGCCCTGCTGGAGCGCGACCGCGGCGAGCTGCAGCCCCGCGTCGAGCGCCCAGTCCAGCTTGGTCCACTGCGTGTTCGTCACCGTCTCCGACTTCGAGGTCGTGCCCGTCGCCGTCGCGCGCATGCGTCGGCCACAGTCGAACATCACGATCAGCTCCTGACCGCGCTCCTCCTGGTACATCCGAACCGTCGGTTTTCCGCGACGTGCAAAAGCCTTCCAGTCGACGAGCCGCACGTCGTCGCCGCGAACATAGTCCCGCAACGACTCGAACTCGGTCTGGCCTCCGCGACGCTTGCGTCGACGAATGCCGAGGTCCCGCCAGCGCTCGCTGGCCGCCAGGGCGAGCGTCGACTTGAGGTTGGCGAGCGCGGACTCGACAACGATCTTCTGCGAACCCGCGAAGCGCTCCTGCCGCACGACCAATCCCATCGGCCCCGTCACGGCCAGTCGCAGATCACCCATGCGGAACTCTCCGCGGCGGCTCGACTTGTAGGTCCGGCGAACCTGCGCAGCGCCCGAAGGCTCGAGCACGACGCGATCGGGTCCACCAGAGACATCCGCTTCGAGAGGAGCAACTCGCCGCTCACCACTCGTGCGCCCGATCACTTCGAAACAGTCCGGGAAGTCCTCGTGGAGCTCCAGTGCGACGGCGCGATTCAGAGGCCACTCGCTGGTGATCGTGACGACACGCTCGAACTCGGAAGACAGCCCCGCGCCTTCGGGGAGCTCGCGGTCGAGGGTAAAACTCGACGGGCTCGGCGTGCGCAGACGGTCGATGAGGATCAGCGCGAGGAAGCCGAGGTCGGCGATCACCACGACCGGCCCGAAGGCGGGCGCGAAGGCGACCACCAGGGAAGCGCCGAGCAGGACTGCTGCTACGACGATCGTGCGGGACGTCGGAATCAGCGCGGGACCTCGACGGACTCGAGCACTCGCTTGAGCACCTCATCGGGTGTCACGCCATCGATCTCCTCGGCGGGATCGAGAGCGACACGGTGCCGCAGAGCCGGCATGAACACGCTCTTCAAATCATCGGGGGTCACGTAGCCACGCCCGTCCAGTGCAGCGAAGGCTTTGGCGGCGCGGATCAGCATGACCCCGGCGCGCGGGCTCGCACCGAGCATCAGAGCCGGTGACTCACGCGTCGCCGCGAGAAGGTGGACGACGTAGGCGAACAGGTCATCGCGAACGGTGACCGCGTTCGCGATCTCGCCAGCTTGCTGAGTCTCCTCCGGCGTCGTGACGGCGTTCACGCCCAGCTCGCTCGGTGTGGCCGACGGCTCGCGGTCGTGCGCCATGCTGAGCAGCTTCGCTTCGAGCTCCGGCTCCGGGTAGCCGACCTCGACCTTGAACAGGAAGCGGTCGAGCTGAGCCTCGGGCAACGGATAGGTGCCCTCGTTCTCGATCGGGTTCATCGTCGCGAAGACGCAGAACGGAGCCGGGAGCTCGTGACACTCGCCATCGATGGTCACCGTCCCCTCTTGCATCGACTCGAGCAGTGCCGCCTGCGTCTTGGCGGGCGCCCGGTTGATCTCGTCGCACAGGAGGAACTGCGCGAAGATCGGTCCGGCGCGGAAGCGAAAGCTTCCCTCGGCCGGATCGAAGATGCTGGTTCCCGTCACGTCCGCCGGCATCAGGTCCGGCGTGAACTGAACGCGCGAGAAGCTGCCGCCGAGTGCCGTCGCGAGTGAGCGCACCAGCAGAGTCTTCGCCACGCCGGGAGGCCCCTCGAGCAGGACGTGCCCACCGCAGAGCAGTGCGACCAGGCAGTGGTCGATCTCGGTCTCCATACCGACGATCACGCTCCTCATCTCCGCATGGACTCGCCTGCGGAGCTCGAGCAGCACGTTGGTATCCGGCCCGGGGCTCGCGCCGGCATCACCGCCTGGCTGCTCGCCCGTCACCTGCTCGCCCGTCACCTGTTCGACCGGGGAAAGAGGCTCCTGCTCATCACTCGAGTGTTCTGATTCCGATTCCATGCTCACATGATTCCCTTCTGCGTCGACGCATGCACGCGCCCTGACTGAATACGATCGGAGAAGCGATTCAGCTTCGCCTTGAACTCTTCCAGATCTTTGGCGGCGAGCTCCTCGGGAGCGGCGAGACGCTGGACCCAGGTCGCGACCTCTTCCGGCTCCACGCTCGCGCCGAGCAGCTCCTCGACTTCGACCTCGTAGCCACCCTCGATGGCAACGCGACGGAGCTTCTGGCGGGTATACAGGTCGCGCAAGACTCCGTCGCGCAGCTGCTCTGCCAGGAGGCGTGGCCGTCCGCCGCGGAGGATGATGCTCGCTCGCGACCGGACTCGCGCCAGGGCCGAGAGCGGCTCCGGCGGAACATCGTCGCGCGAGAAGGCGCGCACCCAACCGAAGTACCAAGCCATAATCAGCAACACGAGGACGAAGTGCACGCTCAAGAGGAGCAGGTTCGGCGCCGTCGCGATCGACATGACCGAGCTGGGCGCCCAGCTGCCGAGCGAGTACTCATCGAACAGCACCGGCCCGTCGCCTGCGTACTCTTCGACGATGCGCGTCGCGTAGAGCGCATGGTCGGCGTCGCGCAGCCGCTGGTTGTTGAACTGGCGATCCGAGACCATCAAGAGCAGCGACCCGCGACCGACCGGAACGCGAACCAAGCCCGCCAACGGGCTGGCCATCCGCTCCTCGGAGCCGTCCTCGTCCGACGCCGAGCTGACCGACACACCCACGAGCTCCGCGCCCTCGATCGCCTCGACGTACTCCCGGCGGAACCAGGAGATCGCCAGGTTTTCCAGCTCCTCGCCGGTCGGCTCGAATCGAAGGCTCGCGGCCGCGTCGTTCGGCTGAGCGCGGAAGTCCCGTGCAGGAATCTCGACGCCCAGCTCGTCGGTCACGAACTCCGCCATGTCGGGAACCGCGAGCGCGCACACGAGCGCGCCACCCTCATCCATGAAGCGCAGGTAGTGCGCGGGATCGTGCGGTCCGATGGCGGTCTGCGCGAGCTCGGGCGTCGTCTCGAGCTCGACCAATTCGGAGACACCCTCGGGGTAGGTCGGGACTCCCGAGAGCCAGACCAGGCCGCCACCGCTCGGGAGCTCCGAAGGCGTGTTCGTCCAGATGCGAGTGGGAATACCGAGCTCACTCAGCGTGAGGTAGAGCGCGCGTCGTCCCCGGTCTTCCGCCGAGAGCGCGCTGCGGTCGGTCCCCATGCCCGAGCTCGGCAGCTGCGAGAGCACCGTGCCCATCAAGAGGATGAACCCGAGCACGATCCAACCGCCCGCTCCGCGTTTGGCCTTCACGACTCTCCCTCCAAGACCGCGCCCATGTGCTCTCGACACAGAGCTTCCAGCTGATCGAGGTCTGCCTCGGAGACCGGCTCATCGCCGAACTCCTTGGCCTCGAGCTGGTCGACGAGCTCCGACAGCAAGCGCAGGATCGAGACGTCCGGAAGCCCGTACTTCAGGATCTCGCGGTACGTCCACGCATCTCGATACTCGAGTGCGCCATTCATTCCTAGCCCCGTGACGAGCGCGAACAGACCCAACCGAACGGCGAGGCGGTAGTCGCCAGCAGCACGCGCGCGAAGTGAACCGCGATAGAGCTCGCGGACCTTGGTGTGAACCGCGAGCTTCTCCGCCAGGGCGTCGGTGCGGAGCTTCGACCGCTGGCGCATGTAGTCACGCGCGAAGCGCAGGAGCAGCCAGACGAGCGCAATCCCGATCAGAACGAGGACGAAGCGCATGCCGCCATCGAGCAGCCCACCAGCAGCGCTCGGATCGACGTCCAGGTCGAACTGCTCGGAGATCCAGTCCATGAAGTCGTCCATCAAGGTCCGCTCGTCCTCGGTGAACTCGGGTCGCGCGTAGACGCGCTCGACCACGCGCTCGACCTCAGCGGTCTCGCGACCGCCGGCTGCCTGCAGAGTCACAGCGCACCTCCGGGGACGCTGCGGCCCGAAGTCGGTCCGTCCGAGTCCGTCGTTCTGACGAGCTCCGCCTCGATCTCCTGGAGCTGCAGCTCGAGGTCGAGCCCTTCGCGTCTCGCGCGCACGTCGTAGTAGTAGACGGTCAGGATGATCGCCAGGTAGGCGGTCGAGATGGCCGAGAAGATCGAGGCCGGAAGCGTCACCAACAAGTCGAGGGTCAGGCTGTCGAACGAGGTGACCTCGAGGATCGTGGCCCGGATCTCCGGGTTGTCCAGAGCGACCATCGCGCTCGTCATCCCGAGGAACATGAGCGCATGAACGACGACGATTCCCAGGAAGCGGCCGAAGCTCGCCCAGCCGCGCAAGAGACGCAGTCCGCGCGGGATGACTTGAGTGAGAGAGCGACGCTCGATGGCGTACACCGCCGGCGCGATCGAGAGGTGCCAGTAGACGAAGAGGCCGATCGGGAAGCAGCACACGAAGACGTAGCCGAAGCAACCGGAGCCCACGGCCAGGATCCCGAGGATGGCGAGCAGGCTCGGCCAACGATCGAGCGTCGCGCGCACCGAGTCCCAGGTCGAAGTCGAGCGACCGTGGATGAAGTCGCGGACGAGGTTCGCCACCATGACCGCGATCAGGACCGGCGCCATCAGCTCGATCGCATACTCGAGGAGCTGCCGATTGAACCGACTCACTCCCGAGTAGCGAACGGCGACCAGGCCCACGCGCGCCGGCAGAGTCAGAGCGAGCGCCACGCCCACACAGTTGAGGAAGCGAACGGACAGGATCTCCCAGCCCAGGTCCAAGACGCTTCCGACACCGCGGGGCGCAAGGCTGGCCCGGTCGTCGTCTCGGAAGGCGCGCGTCGCCCGGTCGGGGTCGCCCTCCGCTCTGCCGCTCTCCCGCAGCGGAACGAGCCTCTCCCTAGTCGATGCGCCGGGTCTCACAGGCGGATAGTAGCCAGCGGCGGAGCACAATGCAGCGTGCAGCCCGGCAACTCCGACGATTCGCGAACGAACCCCGCCCGATTCTCAGCGACTCGAGAGCCGCACCGGGCGGATCCTACAGATTGCCCAAGTGAATCGCGTTGGTCGGACAGTTACGAGCGCAGGCATGGTCGCGGGTGCACTCGTAGTTGTGGACCTTCCTAACGGTTGCCTTCTGACCAACCGCTGACCGGAACGCGTCGGTCTCGCAGACCATCTCGCACAGTCCGCATCCGACGCAGGCCTCGTGGTCGATCCGGATACTGACGTAGTCCCGCGGGGTCACCGGACAGGAGAGCCCATCGCGGCCCTCGCAGTGGATCAGGTTTCGCGTGGCTGCGTGGGAGGTCAGGACGCGCTCGGCCTCGGTCTCGCCCAGCTTCACGATCTCGGGGACGTCGTTGAAGTCGAAGCGCGAGAGGTGACCGACCTTGGGCTGGATCAGAGCGACGTTCCAGTCCGCGTGCATGTGCAGCTGGTGCTCGACCAGCACCTCTTCGGCGATCTCGAACGCGCGCCAGAGAGTCGTGAGCACGCGATCCTTGTACTTGGGCGGCGTAAAAGTCGCCTTGATCGAGAGATCGACGGCGATGATCAGGTCGGGCTTGAGAGTCTTCGCGAAGCGCAGCGGCACCGCGTCTACGATTCCGCCGTCCATGTAGTGTTTGTCGCCGAGCTGGTGCGGCTCGAAGATTCCGGGAAGCGCGCAGGACGAGTAGACGGCGTCGACGAGCGAGATGGGGTCCGTCCCGGGTGTGCCCCAGTAGACGCTGCCGCCCGACTCGAGCTGGACCGCGTTGCAGTAGAAGGGCACCAAGCTCTCGCCGAACTCGATCGGCGGCAGCAGCTCCCTCAGCTTCTCGCGGAAACGATCGCCGCGATACATGCTGGGTGCGCGCGCGCCCTTCAGCAGGAACTTCAGGAAGTTGAGCTTGAAGTAGTCGCCCTTCTGAAGCGCGGTGATGCGCTCTTCCATCTGTTCGACGCTGTAGCCGCCGGCCGCCATCGCACCGACCAGCGATCCGATGCTGGTGCCCACGATCGCATCGACTTGAATTCCCAGGTCGCGCAGTGCGCGCAGGACTCCGATATGAGCCATCCCCCGCATGCCTCCGCCGCCGAGGACGAGCACGGTTCGCGGCCGTGTCGGGTCACTGTTCGGGAGAATCGATGCACGGGCTCCGCTCGTCTCGGTGGCTTCGCCCGTCGGGGGTGTGGAATCTCGTTCGATCAAGGGTCGTCCAGTGGCGAGCTTGGAAGTTGCAATATGACTCGTAGAGCCCCAACCCGCAGCTACTCCTAGGTCCTCATCGCATCGACCAAAGAGCCAAAAAAGCTTAGGAGCCGATCCAGATCCGGCGGAGTGGCCAGCCCTCCGGGCCGCGCGTCCGAGGTCACCCCTTAATGGGGTCTATAGCAATCGCAACCTTGGGTCGAAGAGGAGTGTTCGGTCCGGGCTCTCGCCCCGTGAGCTGTCCCTTCGCAACCGAACCACGGGCAGGGCTCGAATTGCGAATTGCCCGGCTCCTGCCGTGGAATCGAGCCTCTCGCTCGGGTCCAATCTGATGGAGTCACCCGAGCTCGCCAACAGCACACACAAGGCACCTTTCCAAACGCCGACTATGGATTCTCGAGGGAAGCGAATTGTTCTAGCCGCCGGGTTGCGGCTCCCCCAGGTCAAGGCCGGAGGCGCCTATGGCGAGGAGGACGCCGGACACCTCGGAGCGAGCGCCGCTCGTGAGCTGCTGGCCCGAACCGGCATCGATCCGGCCGAGCTCGACGAGGTCATCGTCGGCTGCGTCGGTCCGCCCCACGACCAGGCCAACATCGGTCGCGTCGTCGGTCTGCGCGCGGGAGTCCCCCGCTCCGTTCCCGGCTACACCGTCGGCCGCAACTGCGCCAGCGGCATGCAGTCCGTGACCGAGGCCGCCACGCGCATCCACGCCGGAAATGGCGACCTGTTCCTGTGCGTCGGTGCCGAAGCGATGAGCGCTTACCCGCTGCACTTCAACCAACGCGCGACGCGCTTCTTCGGAAAGCTCGCGGGAGCGCGCAGTATCGGCGCGCGCCTGGGCGCGATCACGAGCTGGCGTCCGGCCATGCTCGCTCCGCGCATCGCTCTGATCGAGGGACTGACCGACCCGACCAACGGAATGATCATGGGCAAGACCGCGGAGCGCCTGGTGCGCGACTTCGGGATCACCCGCGAAGAGGTCGACGCCTTCGCACTCGAGAGCCACAACCGTGCGCGCACCGCGCGCGACGCCGGGCGATTCGCTCGAGAGATCGCACCGCACATGCCGCTCGGCAAGCGCGGCGCCAAGGGCTCGCTGGTCCACGACGACGGCATTCGCGACAACCAGTCGATGACCGCGCTGGGTCGCATGCGCCCCTACTTCGACAAGCCCGATGGCGTCGTCACGGTCGGCAATGCCTGCGGGATCAGCGACGGAGCGACCGCTCTGTTGATCACCACCCAAGAGCGCGCCGAGTCACTCGGCCTCACGCCGCTGGCCGGCATTCGCTCCTGGGCCTGGTCCGGCTGCGATCCCGCGCGCATGGGCCTCGGTCCCGTCTACTCCACCTCGGAGGCGTTGCAGCACGCGGGTTGCGAGCTGGACGACATGGGAGTGATCGAGATCAACGAGGCCTTCGCCGCACAGGTCATCGCTTGCAGGCGCGCCTTCGCCAGCGATGAGTTCGCGCAGAAGCACCTGGGACGAGACCACGCCCTCGGACACGTCTCTCCCGAGAAGATGAACAAGAACGGCGGCGCGATCGCACTCGGCCATCCGGTCGGCGCAACCGGCGCGCGCCTGCTCCTGACCGTGGCGCACGAGCTCGAGGTCTCGGACTGTGAGCTCGGTCTCGCCACGCTCTGCATCGGCGGTGGGCAAGGTGGAGCCGTTGTGCTCGAGAGGATTGCGGCATGAGTACCGACACGGACAAGACCATGGAACTCCCCGACCTGAAGCTGCCCGACGACGCACCGGCCGAGGGCACTTGCATTCGCATCGATCACCCCGAGCAGGGCCTGGCCGTGCTCGTGCTCGATCCGCCGCATCGCAAGATGGCGGTGCTCGACATGGCGCTCATGCGCGACCTGGCCGCGGCACTCACCGAGGTCGAGCGTGACGAGCGCTTGCGCGCACTGGTCATCACCGGTCGCGAGCCGCTCAACTTCGCCGTCGGTGCCGACGTCAAGGCGATCGAGTCGGTCGACGACAACGAGGAGGCCCTCGCGCTGATTCGTTTCGGACAGCTGACCTTCGAGCGCATCGCCAAGCTCAGTCGCCACGGCGGCGGCAAGCTCCTGACCGTCGCCGCAGTCGGCGGCCCGGTTCCCGGCGGTGCCTACGAGCTCTCGCTGGCCTGCGATCGCATCGTCCTCGCCGACGATCCCAAGTCGCGCATCGGTCTTCCCGAGGTCAAGCTCGGCATCATCCCCGGCTGGGGCGGAACGCAGCGACTGCCCCGTCGCATCGGAGTTCCCGCCGCGCTCAACGCGATCCTGACCGGCCGCCTGTTCAAGCCGCGCGCGGCGAAGAAACTCGGCATGGTCGATCGCCTGACGCATCCCGAATACCTCATGCGCATCGCGACCGACATCGCGCTCGGTCGCATGAAGTGTCGCCGCGCACAGCGCGGTATCTGGCACTACCTGATCGACCGCAATCCGGCCGCGATCAGCATCATCAGGAATCAAGCCGAGAAGAGCGTGCGTCGCGAGACGCGCGGCCAGTACCCCGCACCCTTCGCCGCCCTCGCAATGGTCGTGCGTGCACCCGGGCTCTCCATGGACGTCGGCCTGAAGGAAGAAGCCGAGCGCGTCACGCCGCTGATCACCGGGTCGATCACCAAGAGCTTGGTGGGACTGTTCGGCAGGACCGAAGAAGCGAAGAAGCTCGGGGTCCTGCCCTCCGGCGAACGCGCGCCGAGAATGGCGCGGGCCGGAGTCATCGGCGCGGGCGTGATGGGCGGCGGGATCGCCAGCCTCTTCGCCGAGAAGGGAATCGATACACGCCTGCGCGACCTCGACCAGGGCGCTGTCGACGCCTCGGTCTTCGCGCACCGCACGCAGATCGGCAAGCTCAAGAGGCGTCGCCGCGTCCAACCGCATGAAGCGATGGCCGCCATCGATCGCTTGGAGTCCACGACGGAGCCGCTCGGCTTCGGGCGCTGCGAGCTGGTCATCGAGGCCGTCGCCGAGAAGCTCGCCGTGAAGCAAGCCGTGCTCGGCGAGCTGGCGGGGTCCGTCGCGGACGACGCGATCCTCGCGACCAACACTTCATCACTGTCCGTCACGGCCATCGCCGAAGGGCTGCCCCATCCCGAGCGCGTCGTCGGCATGCACTTCTTCAATCCCGTTCGGAAGATGCCGCTGGTCGAGATCGTGCGCGGCGAAGCGACCTCGGACGCAGTCGTCGCGCGCACTGCCAGACTGGCGCTCGACATCGGAAAGACGCCGGTCGTCGTCAAGGACGTCGCGGGCTTCCTGGTCAACCGCCTCCTCGGTCCGTACCTCGACGAAGCTCTCCGGCTCTGGGAAGGCGGAGCCGATCCGGCCGACGTCGATGCCGCACTGCTCGACTTCGGCATGCCGATGGGGCCCTTCGAGCTGCTCGACGAGGTCGGGCTCGACATCGCCTCCCACGCCGCCGAGTCTCTGCAGGAGGCCTACGGCGAGCGCATGACCAAGAGCGAGTCGCTCTCCGCCCTGATCGAGTCCGGCGAGCTCGGCAAGAAGACCGGTCGCGGCATCTACATCTGGAACAAGGGCAAGCGCGGTCGCCTGACGAAGGGCGATCGCAACCCGCGCTTCGCTCGTCCGACGGGAGGCAAGCGCCACGACGCGAGCCTCGCCGCGCACGAGATCATGGACCGCTGTGTCCTCGCGATGGTCACCGAAGCCGCGCGCTGTCTCGACGAAGAGGTCGTGGCCAGCGCCGGCGAGCTCGACCTGGCCACCGTGTTCGGGATGGGCTTCGCTCCCTTCCGTGGCGGACTCTGGCGTTACGCCGAGGCGCGTGGGCTCGACTCGATTCGCGCGCGACTCGCCGAGCTCTCGGACTCGCCGGCCATCGCCGGACGACCCGGTGGCGCCGAACGCTTCCGCGCCGTCGGAGCGCTCGCCTCCTGACCCGGACGTCGTGCGTCGCGACCACGAATCGCGACTCACGACGACCACGGCGTTGCGTAGCCACTCTGGAAAAGAGCTGAAGAAGTCGTGCCTGGCGTGCGACTGCCCCACTCGCCCGCATTATTCGTGACCACGCGGACTAAACACCACGAACGGCCGGCTACGCCAGCCTTTCGGCCCCTACCGGCGTTTTGCGATCACTGGCTCCCTCGACGAGCTTACAAGCTCGACTGCGGGGCCAGCGCCCGCAAAGCACCAGTAGGAACCGAATCGAGGCGTTTCCTCTCGCGGCTCATGAATAATGCGAGCTAGGCTGGTCGGAGAGCCCGGGCTTCCGCGCACGACCCCATGAGTTTCAGAGTTCCACAGCTCCAGCCCCTTCTCGCCCGCCTGGGCCTCCAGACTTCACTCGGAAGCGTCGCCCTCGCCTTACTCCTACCTCTGTTCCTCGCCGGCTGCGGCCCGAGCGAGGCTGAACCTCCGAGCCGAATCTTTCTGATCACGGTCGATACGCTGCGCGCCGACCACGTCGAGTTCCAGGGGTATCCGGCCGAAACCACGCCCTTCCTATCCAAGCTGGCCGAGGAGAGCGCCGTGTTCACCAACGCCTTCAGCTCCGCCGGACACACGACTCCCTCGCACGCCTCGCTCTTCACCTCGCTCTACCCCGACCAGCACGGCGCTCGCGAGAACGGGCAGAGCTTCGGTCGCAAACTCGACACCATCGCGACCATCCTTCGAGAGCGCGGCTATCGAACAGCCGCGTTCTCCAGTGTCAACTTCCTGGTGGGTCTGCGCGCCGGCTTCGACTTCTTCGACGCACACGAACGCGCGGCGAGCATCTACCGCCCGGCCCACCTGACTCTGGAGCGCGCCAGCCGGTGGATCTCGCGGCAGGACGATACGCACCCGATATTCGTCTGGGTGCACCTCTTCGATGTGCATGAGTGGGGCAACGCGAGTACCGACGATCGCAAGCGGCTCAAGTCGATCAGCGTCACCTCGGAACTGAATCGGTCGGAGAAGCTCGCCTTCCTGCGCGAGAACCACGGGATGGACTCCGGCGGCGAGACGACCGAGGAGCAACTCCTGCGCGCCATCGACAACTACGACCGCCGCATCGTGCTCGTCGACAGAGAGCTCGAGCGCTTCTTCGAGACCAACAACTCGAGCGGCGAGGGAAACCACTCGCTCTGGATCTTCACCGCCGATCACGGCGAAGGACTGTTCTCCCACAACTACAAGGGCCACGGCTTGAAGCTCTTCAAGGAGCAGCTGCATGTGCCTCTCTTGATCCACTCCACCGATGGCTTCGGTTCAGGCCGTCGAATCGAAGGCCTGGCACGCCACGTGGACATCCTGCCCACCCTGGCCGAGCTCACCGGCTCGCCGGTACCGCCAACCCAGGGGCTGTCCCTCGTCTCCATGATCGACGGCAGCTCCGAGCTGGATCCCACGCGGACCGCTTACGCCCAGCGCAAGCCGGTCTTGGTGGAGAAGAAGGGCTGGGTGCAGACGCCGGACGAAATGCGCACCGTCTACGACCTCGACTACAAGTACATCCACAGCACGAAGGAAGAGGACGAGTTCTACGACCTTCGCGCGGATCCACTCGAAGCCCACAACCTGATCGAGAGCGCGCCAGCCGAGCTCGAGCGCTACAAGCAAGTGATGAGCGCCTATCGCAGCGTCTTCGACCAGAGGAAGGTCAAGAGCAGCGAGGTCTCCGAGGAGACCAAGGCCGAGCTCCGGAGTCTCGGCTACACGGACTGAGAGTCCTCGCTCGGGCACGCCCGGCGCTCTTGGACGCCGGGCCCGGCCACTTGGAGAGGCCCTTCGTCACGCGCGGGTGGAGAGTTGCGAGCGCCGCCCCACCACTTCGCAGACTTCCGGGTCACGCCCCTGGATCCCCGTCGCGCCCCGCGTATTCTGGTCCTGGCTGGCCACCCTTTCGTGGCTATCGCCCACCAGCGCGCCGCCCGTCCTCCGTGCATCCCGCGCCCAGATTTCCACCTTGGAGGACCTTCTAATGGTCATGAGCGAGGCTGCTACGTCTTTGGATCTCACCTGTGTCAACGCTATCCGGTCACTTGCGATCGACACGATCGAGAAAGCGGGCTCTGGTCACCCGGGACTGCCGCTCGGAGCCGCGCCCATGGCGTACGTGCTCTGGACGAAGTTCCTGAAGCACAACCCGAGCGACCCCTGCTGGGTCGATCGCGATCGCTTCGTCTTGTCGGCCGGTCACGGAAGCGCGCTGCTCTACAGTCTGCTGCACTTGACCGGCTACGACCTCAGCCTCGACGACCTCGAGGCCTTCCGTCAGCTCGACTCGAAGACTCCCGGTCACCCCGAGCTCGGCGTTGCGCCCGGCGTCGAGGCGACGACGGGACCGCTGGGCCAGGGACTCGCCAACGCGGTCGGCATGGCCATCGCGGAGCGCGCGCTCGCGAACAAGTTCAACAAGGGCCAGGACATCGTCGACCACTGGACCTACGCCCTGCTCGGCGACGGCGACATGATGGAGGGCATCAGCTCGGAGGCCGCCTCGCTCGCAGGTCACCTGAAGCTCGGCAAGCTCGTCTTCCTGTACGACGCGAACGACATCTCGCTCGACGGTCCGAACAGCCTGACCTTCACCGAAGATGTTGCGGCGCGCTTCACGGCATTCGGCTGGCAGGTGCTCCACGTTGCGGAAGGTGACACCGACCTGGCCGCCATCGAGCAAGCCCTCAGCGAGGCCAAGGCGGACACCTCGCGCCCCTCACTGATCGTCGTCAAGACGACCATCGGTTACGGTTCGCCGAACAAGGCCGGAAGCTCGAGCTCGCACGGTGCGCCGCTCGGTGCGGAAGAGGTCAAGCTGACCAAGGCCGCGCTCGGCATGCACACGCGTGCGTTCGAAATCGAGGACGAGGCTCTGACCGAGCTGCGCAAGACGCGCGATCGCGGCGAGATGGCGCAGGCCAGCTGGAACCAGGCGTACGAGGCTTGGAGCGCGAGCAACAAGGGCCTCGCCAAAGTGTGGGACCTCGCCATGGCGGGCAAGCTGCCCGACAAGTGGGACGCAGCGCTGCCCGAGTTCGAGGTCGGCAAGAAGATCGCGAGCCGCGACGCCGGGCACCAGGTCCTGAACGCGATTGCAGCGACGGTCCCGAACTTCATGGGTGGCGACGCCGACCTCAGCTGCTCGACCAAGACCTTCATCAAGGATGGCGGCGACTTCGAGGGACAGAACGGAACCGGCCGCAACATCCGCTATGGCGTGCGCGAGCACGCGATGGGTGCCGTCGCGAACGGCATCGCCTATCACGGCGGCCTGCGCAACTTCACCGGCACCTTCTTCGTGTTCAGTGACTACATGCGTCCGTCGATGCGACTGGCCGCTCTCAATCATCTGCCCGTCACCTTCGTCTTCACGCACGACTCGATCGGCGTCGGCGAAGACGGACCGACGCACCAGCCGATCGAGCACCTCGCTTCCCTGCGAGCGATGCCCGGCCTGGTCGTGATTCGTCCCGGCGATGCGACCGAGACCAGTGAGGCTTGGCGCTATGCCATGAACGAGACGAAGCGCCCCGTGACGCTCGTCTTCAGTCGGCAGGGCTTGCCGACCATCGATCGCACGACCCACGGCGCCGCCGCAGGTCTCCAGCGGGGCGCCTACATCCTGTCCGAGTCGAAGGGCGCGATGAAAGCCGTCCTGATCGCCACCGGCTCCGAGCTCGAGCTCGCGCTCGAAGCCCAGGCGCTGCTGCACGACGCGGACATTCCGACGCGCGTCGTCTCCATGCCTTCTTGGGAGCTGTTCGAAGAGCAGCCGGATGTCTACCGCGACTCGATCCTGCCCAGTGACATTCCCGCCAAGCTCTCGGTCGAGGCCGGCAGCACTTTCGGCTGGTCGCGCTGGACCGGAGAGAAGGGCGCCGCCCTCGGCATCGACAGCTACGGAGCCTCGGCTCCCGCCGGACAGCTCTACGAGAAGTTCGGCCTGACCGCCGAGAACATCGTCCAAGAGGTCAAGAAGCTGCTCCCGGGCGGCTCGCGAAACCGCTAGCACGCCTTGGTGAGAGTGCTTCGTCCCATGGGCAGCACCGACACGAGCCTCAGCAAGCCCCTCCTCGGTTCCCTCGTGAGCGTCGCCCTGGCGCTCACGAGCTTCCTGGCAACGACGAGCTCCGTCCGCACGCTCGTCCCGCTCCCCAGCCAGGGAACCATCCAGGGCAAGCTCGAGCACTTCTTCGAGCACGGCGACGAGTACGACATCGCGCTGTTCGGAACGAGCCGCGTGTTCTCCGGCCTGAACCCCGTCGTTATCGAAGCGGAGCTCGCGACGCACGGGATCGAGGCCAGGGTGTTCAACCTCGGGCTGCCCGCCGTCGGCGCGTACGAGGTCGACTACTACTTTCGCAAGATCCTGGACGGCGACTTCGAGCGGCTGCGGCTCGTGCTCGTCGAGGCCTGGTGGGGCCTGCCGATCTCGCTCGATCGCAACGCCTTCACCGAGCGTCGGGTCGAGTGGCATACGGCGCGCCAGACGATCGCGGCGGCGCGCGCCGCGCTGACCGAACCGAGCTGGGGTTGGAAGGAGCGTCTGAAGCAGGCCGGCGGACACCTGCAGCTCTTCGGTTGGAGGTTCGTGAACTACGGGCGCGGCGCCGACCTTCTCTCGCCGCGCCCTCCTCCGGTCATCGAGGAGGATGGCGGCACCCAGGGCTACCGCCCGTGGGTCAAGGGCGCCGGACATCGGGGGGCGGAGAATCGCGGAAAGCCCCTCTCCTGGTCCCGGCCGAAAGTCCCCGCCAGTCAGCTCGATACCGGTGTCGACTTCGCGCTGTACAGCGAGCAAGCCGAGCTTGCGCGCGCGAATCAGCTGCGGCTCGTGCACGTGATGATGCCCGGCAACCGCGAGCCCTTCCCCGTCGCGGAGCTGCGCAGCCAGGTCTCGCGACTGATCGACTATCGCCCGCCGCCTCCCGGGCGCGAGGGCAAGCTCGCTCACCTCGCCTTCCTGAACGACCCGGCGCTCCACCTCGACAACCTGCACCTGACCGAAGAGGGCGCGTCGCGCTTCAGTCAGTTGGTCGCCGGTGACCTCGCGCGCATGCTGAAGACGACCGACTAGTTTGCTCGCTCAGACGTCTCCCCAGGGAATGAAGAGGATGTGCCCGCCGCTCCGCTCCCCTTTCGAGCGATAGCGGAAGAGCCGCCAGAGGAAGGAGACCTCGGTCTCCTCTTCGTCCGAGTCCCAGGTGATGAAGGGGAAGATGTCGCGCGTCGTGCGCGTGCCCTCGGTCTTGCTGCGGTAGCCGTAGTAGAGGAAGTTGAAGCGTGAGGTCTGCTGGCTCTTGTAGCTGGAGAGGAGCCAGAGCGGCCCGCTCCACTCGGTCACTCCGCCGGACTCTTCGTGGCTGTAGAGCAGCGGGATCGTGAAGCTCTTGGAGTCGGCATCGCGCTTCGAGTTGACCAGCCAGAGCGGTCCGCTCCAGGCCAGTGAATCTGCACGGCGCTTGTAGCTGTAGAGGAACGGAAAGCGCGATGTGGTGCTCTCGATTCGCTCGGTGTTCTGATCGGAGAAGTTCGCGAGCGCTTCCATGAGAGAGTCGTCGTCCTCGCGCGCCGGCGCGTGCCCGCGCTCACTCAGGATCGTGCGCGCCTCCTCCCTGGTCGAGGGCAACACGTCCGAGCCTCCGTAGCGCTCCGAGAACTGGTGCAGGGTCCGCGCTTCCTTGCGCGTCACCGCTCCTTCACGCCAGACATGGAAGCTCTCGTCGCGATCGACGAGCGCGTCGAAGAAGAAGCCACTCGACTTCAGCGACACGCGGTTCTCGTGGTTGAGCGAAGTGCCTGACGGAATGTGCAGCCCCTTCTCCTTCTCGCGTCGCTTGACGAAGAAGGTCAGGAGCCGCAGCTCGCTCTCCTCCTTCAGCTCGTCGGTCGAGCGATAGTTCCGATACAGGAGCGGCCCCAACAAGTGCGTGGTCTCGCCGCCATCCCACTCGGAGTGTCCCCAAAGGGTCGTCTCGTAGAACGGTCCGGGACGGGCGTAGCCCTTGCTATGCGAGGCGAGCGGCCAGAACCGCCAGGCACTCTTGCCGGGCTCGCGCCGATAGTTACCGAGCCAGAGCAGGTAGTAGCGCTCGGTCAGGTTCTCGGAGGACTCGCTCCAGTACAGAGGGAACAGCCGCTTCTTGTGGACGCCGTCGTGCTCGCTCGAGCCGTAGAGAGTCAGGTTGTAGAGGAAGTCGGGTTCGTAGGGCGTGTCGAAGCTCGAGGTTAGCGGCCAGACTCGGCTGCCGGAGCCCGTCTTTCGTTCGGTGCTGTGACCGAGGCCCAGCGCGTACCAGGACTCCTTGCTGTCCGCCTTCTCCGAACGACTCCAGAAGGGCAGCGCGCGAGTCGTCGTCTCCTCCGGCGTGCGGTGCTTCTCGAAGAGCGGCCAGAGGAAGGCCGTCCGCTCTTCCGATCCATCCAAGCTCTCGCTGTGGTGGTAGAGCGGACCGAGCAGGTTCACGTAGCGCGACTCGCCCGACCCCGTCCAGCCGTAGCCGCCGAGCGGAGAGAGCAGGGTGCGCGAGTCGCCGTCGCGCTCGTAGTAGAAGAGCGGCAGCAACATGCGCGTCGCGCGCTCTTCCGAGGTGTTCGACCACCAGAGCGGGTACAGGTTGAAGCCCGTGCCTTCCGAGTCGATGCGACGATCTCCGAGCAGCGTGAAGACGCGCGTGTCGTCGCCCTGGGTTCGTTTCCAGAAGAAGGGAAACAGGGCGGTGTCGGCGGACTTCGCGTCCTCGCGAGAGTAGTAGAACGGGAAGACCCAGCTCTCCTCGAGGCTAGGGCTCTCGAAGGTGTGCCCGAGCCCGAGCAGGTACCAGCGACTCTTCGCGTCGCCCAGGTACTGATGCGAGTAGAACGGCAGGACGGCAACCTCGTCGCCTCCCGAGGCGTACCAACCGAGCGGGAACAGCCCGAAGGAGTTCGTCCCATCGGGGCTCCGGCTCCACCAGGCCGGACCGAGGTGATTGAATTCGCCGACACCGAAGAGCGGAAAGACCCCGTAGTTCTTGCCCTTGGCATCCCACCAGACGGGACCGACGTAGTTGAAGTCGCCGAACAACGCGAGCGGGAAGAGCCCGCCCGACTCGACCTTCCCGCTCGGTCCCTTCTGCCACCAGATGGGAACGATCCAGCTGAACGACCCGAAGTTGGCGATCGGAAAGAGGCCGAAGTTCTCTTCGAATTTGTAGGCCAGAACGACCCAGCCCGTGGAGGACTGTGAGTCGTAGGCCGCGAGCGGAAACAAGAAGCTCGTGTACGTCCCCTCTCTCGAGATCAGAGGTCGCAGCGCGAAGCCGTTGCTGTCGATATCGAAGAGCGGCCAGAGGACCGACGTGGCGCCGCGGTCGTGGTAGGCGAGCGGCCAGAGGTTGACGCGTTCGCGCGAGGCTTCGCCCATGAACGGCGAGATGCGGACCATGCGCTCGGCGGATTTGCAGGAAGGCGCGAGGACCGCGAGCGCCATGACGAGCGCCAGAGAGACTGCGATTCGGAAGAACACCCGCTCTCGACACATGGCCAGACTCTAACAGCTAGAGCAGGTCGAATCCCCGAACACTTGGCTCACAGTCCCTTTGCTACACTTCCGCCATGAAGAAGAAAGTCCTCACCCGGCGCAAGTTCCTCGGAGCAACCGCGGGAACCGTTGCCGCGGCCGGTCTCAAGAGCCTTCCTCTTGCGCGAGAGGACGAGGACCTGCTCGCGGCCGAGCCTGAAGAGGAGATTCGACTCGCCGTCATCGGCACCGGACGTCGCGGGCAGGACCACTTGGTCGCGCTCGGCTACCTCGACAAGACCAGCAAGCTCGCGAAACGCAAGCGCAAGCCGGGAGGCTATCCGCTCGAGCCCGGACAGCGCTGCGTCGCCGTCTGCGACCCCTTCAAGACCAGCCTCGACGAGGGTGCGCGACAGGTGCGCGCCGTGCTCGGCGAGGTCGCGGCCTACTCGGACTACCGCGACATGCTCGATCGCGAAGACCTGGACGCCGTCATCATCGCGACGCCCGATCACCTGCATACTCCGATCGCGCTGGCCGCGATCAAGAAGGGTTGCGACGTCTTCGTCGAGAAGAGCATCTCGAACAACCTTGCGGAGACCTTCGAGCTCGAAGCCGCGCTGGAGAAGCACGGACGCATCCTCCAGGCCGGCTTCCAGAGCCGTCAGTCCTACATCCACAAGCAGGCCGCCAACGTCCTGCGCGACGGACACATCGGCAAGGTCCACATGGTCGAGTACTTCATGCATCGCAACGGCGAGGCTGGAGCCTGGGTCTTCCCCGAAGAGAAGGACGGCGGCCCCGCGCGGGACCTGATCGACTGGGACGTCTTCCTCGGCGACGCGCCGAAGGTGCCCTATACACCCAAGCGCTACTTCGGCTGGCGCTGCTACTGGGACTACTCGACGGGCATCTCGGGCGACATCATGACGCACCTCCTGGATGCCATGAGCGGACTCTTGGGCGTCGGAGTCCCCTCCTCCGTCATGGCCTCGGGCGGCATCTACTACTGGAAGGACGGGCGCGAGACGCCGGACCAGTTCAACGTCCTGCTCGAGTATCCGGACCAAGACCTCTCGATCTGTTTCCTCTCGACGCTCAACAACTCGTTCCACAAGTCGGCCACTCGCATCATGGGCGAGGATGGCACGATCGAGCTCGACTGGCGCTTGATGGTCATGCCGGATCGCTTCTCGAAGAAGTACGCGAAGCAGATCAAGTCCGGCGCCATGCACCCGCACAACCCGTTCATCGACGTGATGGACTCGGCCGCCGGCCTGGTCGTCAACGCCGCGCCCTCGCAGCTCTGGCTGGGCGGCATGGGAGCGACGCTCACCACGCGCGAAGACGGCGAGATTCGCGACACGACGCTGTTGCACCACCAGAACTTCCTGAAGTGCATCCGCACCCGCGAGCAGCCCGCCGCGAGCTTCGCCGAGGCGCTGCCGGTGACGATCGCCGCGCACATGGCGACGGTCTCTTATCGCGAGGGACGCCGTGTGCGCTGGGACGCGGAGAAGCGCCAGATCATCTAGTCAGCGTGCGGATCTCGGGTCCGGAACCGTCCTCGGCGACGGAGTAGAAGACGGCTTGATCGCCGCTCTCTCCCCACTCGAATTCGCGGAAGAACTCGCTCCCCTCCTCGACGCCGAGAACCAAGAGCGCCGTGGAGAGCATGTCGCAGACGACTGGATTCTTTCCACGAACGACGACCATCTCGGTGCGGTGGTTCACGGGTGCCAGCGTGCGCGGATCGAAGATGTGGCTGCGCCCTTCGTTGGCGCCGGGAAGCGTGAGCGAGGACTGGCCGGAGGTACTGACCGCCTCGTCGCGGAGCCACCAAGTCCGTACGCCATCGGGATGCGGAAGCTCGAACGGCCAGCCCTTGCCCTCTGGGCCAGCGCCGAAGGCCACGACGCTACTCGTCCCCGCCGAGATGATCGCTGTTTCGAAGCCACCTTCGCGCACGGCCTCGGCCATGAGTTCCGCCGCGTATCCCTTGGCCATGGCAGAGAGGTCGATCTCGACTCCGCGCTCTCGACGGATGTACCAGCCACTTCCTTCTCCATGAAACCCCGGAGGGAGGTCGAGTTCGGTGATCTTGTCTGCCCCGACGGTGCGCTTCCAGCGAGCTCGACTCTCGTCGTCGAGAGCAGCGGTCGGTTCATCCGCATAGAAGCCAAGTTGTCGGAGGGCCGAACCGACTGTGGGGTCGAACGCTCCTGAACTGAGTTCGGAGAACCGCAAGGCTCCTCGAAGGAGGAAAGCCAGTTCGCTGTGGATGCGAAGCTTCCCCGTCTCTGACTCACGACTGAGCTTGTTCCAACGCGAGATCTCGCTGTCCTTGGACCAGAGGTTGAACAGGCCTTCGACCCAGCGAGCTTCCTCGAAGGCAGTTAGGGAGGCGGCGTAGCCATCGCTGTTGGCGGTAACGAGCTGAATGCGACAGAGACCACCCATCGCCTGGGCGGAGTAGCTCTTCACTTCCCGAGGCAGAGGCCCGCGGCGCACTGGGGGCACAGGAGGACTCTGGCAGCCGACGACCGTTGCGAACGAGAGTACCGCGGTAGCGAAGCGGCGAAGCGTGTGTGAGTTACTCATCGCTCGAGTGACTAACCACGTCGATGGTCGTGGCTACACGATTCCCTAGCGCAACGCATCTTCGAGCGCCGTCGCCGCATCCGTCGCACCGTCGCGGTACTTCGGGATGATCGCACAGGACATCGCGAGGCCTTGCCCTCTGCCCCACTCGTTCGAGACCGGGCGCGAGCCCGGAACGACGACCGCTCCGCTCGGAATTTCGAGCGGCGCCTCGGACGTTCCGCGCAAGAGAACCTCATTCACCAGGTCGTAGACCGGCGTCGAGGCGGTCAGAATCACGCCCGCACCGAGCACCGCGTGCTGACGAACGAGCACGCCCTCGTACACGCCCGACCCGCCGCCGACCATCACGTCGTCCTCGATGATCACCGGCCGCGAACCGATCGGCTCGAGCACGCCGCCGATCTGCGCAGCAGCCGAGATATGCACGCGCTCGCCGATCTGCGCGCACGAGCCGACCAGCGCGTGGCTGTCGATCATCGAACCCTCGCCGACGTAGGCGCCGATGTTGACGTACATCGGCGGCATCAGGACGCAGCCGGCACCGATGAAGGCGCCGCGCCGCACGCTCGATCCGCCGGGCACCAGTCGCACCTTCGCGTCGAGCGAAAATGCGCGGACGACAAGGGACTCCTTGTCCACGAAGGGCCACGCGGGTCCGGCGTGTTGCGCCACGACCGCGTCCTCGCGAAAGAGCTGCAGTATCGCGCGCTTGACCCAGTCGTTCACGCGCCACTCGCCGCCCGCCGGCTCGGCGACCCGAACCTCACCGCTCTCGAGAGCACACAGGAGCGCTTCGCCCTGCAGCTCCTCGCCACTCGCCGCCGAGTTCAAGCTCCGGCCTCGGCGTCGAGGCGCAGCAAGAGGTCCAGCGCCGTGCGCTCGTAGTCGGCTACCGCTCGCTCGAACGAGTCTTCGTCCAGCTTCTCGTCGTCGGTGTGCGCGTCGAGGATGCTGCCCGGTCCGTACAGGAGCTTCGTGCCCCAGTCTGGCAAAAAAGGACCGTCGGTCGCGAAAGCCACAACCGGTGCGTCCGCCTCGCTCGCCGGTACCTCGAAGGCGAGCGGGCCATAGGCCTTCTCGATCAGGAACTCGACGTGCTCGCTGGCGTACTTCGAGAGGCGCGCTTCGATCAGCTCCGGCTCCTCCACGATGCGCAACATCAAGCGCGCCTCCGCGCGATCGGCGATGACGTTCTCCGCCACGCCGCCGTCGATCAGTCCGACGTTCAGGGTGCCGTCGCCGAACAGGTCGCTGTGCCCCCACTCCTCCGACAGCAAGCCGTCGAGCGCGTGCACCATCTCGTGGACGGCGGAGGGACCGATCGGCTGCGAGCTGTGCCCCGCGACACCGTGCGCGCGCAAGGTGCACTTGAAGACGCCCTTGTGCCCTGCGATGAAGCGGTTGTCCGTCGGCTCGCCGATGATCGTGTAGGCCGGCTTCCAGGGCGCAGCCAGCTTGGTGTTCGCGAGCACGGCGCCCGCTCCGTCGACTTCCTCGCCGACGGTGAGCAGGAGCCCGATGTCGCGCCGCCCAGCCTTCACCAGGCGCTCGGCCGCCAGGATCATCGCCAGCGCGGGTCCCTTGGCATCGCAGGCCCCTCGGCCGTAGATCACTCCGCGCTCGATGCGCGGCCCGATCCAGGGCGGGACGGTGTCGAGGTGGGTGCAGAGGACGACGCGCGGCTCGCCAGCGTCGCCGACGCGAGCCAGGAGGTTGGAGCGTCCGGGAGCGAGCGGCTGGCGCTCGACATCGAAGCCCAGCTGCTCGAGGTGACGGGTGACGAGATCGGCGTAGTCATCTTCCGCTCCGGTGATGGAGGGCACGTCGATCCAGTGGGATAGAGTTTGGAAAGCTGTGGGCAAGAGGGGCTCCTCGGAGCCCGAGTTTCACGGGGGCCGGCCCCGGGTCAAGTCTCGGGCGGCGGGCACTAACCCCACTGGCCTGGAACTCGTACGCCCGGACGATCGTCCGAGCACGGCCGTTCCGACACAAGTGTGGATCTTTCCCCAGGTTGCGACGGAGGTGGCATTGCGCATCAAACGCCCCCCCGACTATCCTCTCCGCCATGAACTCGTCTGCTCAACCTTTATCCAGTGCCGAGGAACCCAAGTCCTGGCACAAGATCGTCGTCGCCGTCCTGGCCCTCGCCTTCTTCCTGTCGCCCTATCTGCTCTCCAGTCAGCAGAACAAGACGGACGCGATGGGCGCCGAGCTTGTCGGCGACGGCCTGATTCTCGTTACACAGCACCCGGCCCTTCGAGCGGCGCAGCACGATGTCTCCGGCTTGCCCGGGACCCTGACGACGACCTGGTGGGGTGACCTCGCCTCCGGTCAGGCGCTCTATCGCCCGATCCCCAGCCTGCTCCTCGGCGTGGCTGGAACGGCTGGCGGAACCTACATCGAGAAGCAGCCGGGCGACCGGACCTTCCCCTACCACGCCATCGCGCTGGCCTTGAACGTCCTGTGCGCGCTGCTCGTTCTCGAGCTGGCCTGGCTGATCTTCAAGAACGCGAAGGTGGCGCTCATCGCGGGAGCCCTGTTCGCGACACTCCCCATTCACGGCGAAGTCATCTTCGACGTCGCCGGCTTCGCAGAGCTCACCGCCACCGCCTTCTCGCTCGCCGCATGGGCGGCATGGATTCGCGCGGGCGACAAGCCCCTGTCGAACCCCGGCCAGCTCATGGTCGCACTCGCGTGCCTGTTCCTCGCCACGCTCAGTAAAGAGAGCGCCTTCGCGCTCCCGCTCGTGTTCTTCCTGTTCGACATCGGTCGTGCGCAAGGCAACGGCGGTTTCGGAGCGGGAGTCGGCCACGCGCTCTCCAAGCTTCCCGCGCTCGTCGCTTGCGGCGTCGTCCTCGCCATCTCGCTCGCACTGCGTCACCAAGTCACGGGCGACCTGATGCCGGCCTATGTCGCGGCCAACCAGCTCGACAACCCGCTGCTCGCCGAGGGCCTGCTCTCCCGCGCGATGAACGCGATCCGCTTGATGGGCGCCGGTGTGCTCTCGATCTTCGGCATCAACACGCTCAGCTCCAACTGGAACTACAGCCCGGACTACTCCGCCAACCAGATCTCGGTCTTCGGCGCCTTCGAGCTCTGGAACCTGGTCGGCCTCGTCGGAGTCGGCGGAGTGCTGGCTCTCGCCGTTCTCGCCTACAAGCGCTGCAAGACCCGCTCTGCGCTCATCTTCGCGCTGTTCGGCTCGATGCTGCTCACGTCCAACCTGATCATCGGCGTCGGCACGATCTACGCGGATCGCCTGATGTTCTTCCCCTCGGCCATCGCGCTGATGTTCCTGGCGGCCTTCCTCGCGCGCATCGGCCAGCCCGGTCTGATCGCGGGACTCTTGCTCTCCGTCGCCGGCGGCGTCTGGACCTGGTCGAACGGCACGAACTACTGGGGCAAGCAGACCGACCTGTGGACCTACGCCGCGGAGAAGGCGGCACCCGGTAGTGCACGCGCTCACTTCAACAACGGTGTCGATGCCTCCAAGGATCAGGTCTACCAGCTCGCGCTGGAAGAGTTCCAGAAAGCGATCGAGATCTTCCCGGGCTACGCGGAAGCGCACTTCTACTTGGGCGCGATCTACACGCGGCCGCAGGAGTACGACCTCGAGCTCGCCTGCCAGCACTTCATGGCGGCGTGTGAGTCGCAGCTCGAGAACTACGGCTACGCCGACTATCCGAAAGAGTCCGAGATCTCGGAGCTGAGCTATGGCCCGCGCGCTCTCCTGTACCGACTCAACCAGCTCCGGCTGGTCGAGGAAGAGTCCAAGGATCCCGAAGGTCACCTCGAGTGGCTCGATTCGCTGATCGCGAAGGGCTACAACTCCGCCTACGTCCACCACCGTCGCGCCGTCACGCTGCGCGCGCTCGGTCGCGAGGAAGAGTCGCTGGCCGCGTTCCAGAAGAGCGTGGATATCGAGCTGACCGGCGATGCCGTCCAGGCCTACGGCAAGATCTTGCTCGACTCGGGTCGCGGTGAAGAGGCGCTGACTCTCTATCGCAGCATCGATGAGTTCGCGAACCCGCTCGAGAACGTGCAGTTCCTGCTCTCGCGCGCGGAGGCCGAGTTCGTCGAAGGACCGGAGGCCGTGCTCGCGGTCGCCGACCAGCTCTGGGGCCTGCGCAACTCGTTGGCAGAAGCCAAGCAGTACTACTTCACGCCGGAGCAGGAGTTCAAGACGCTCTTCCTGCGCGCTCGCGCCAAGTCAATCCTCTACGGAGAGAACCCGGACAGAGAGCAGCTGGAGGACCTCAGGAAGATCCTCAGCAACGCGATTCGCTTCCACAGCGTCTCCACTCCGGAGACCTTCGAGGCCAGCGCGATCCTCTCGCAGGTGCTCCTGGCACTGGGCGAGGACGAAGAGGCTCGCATCATCATCTCGGCCATGCTGTTGCAGCGCGACGCGCCGAGCATGCGCTACCAGCTGGGCAGCATCTACACGCGCCAGGGGCAGTACGAGCTCGCGCTCGAGCAGTTCCAGCGGATCGACGGCAACCTCTCGCAGGCTGCTGAGATCTTCACGGAGAGCCCGTCCTACATGCAGACCTTCATCGGTGCGCGTGCGACCGTGCTCCACCTCCTCGAGCAGCTGGGGCGCGAAGACGAGATCCCCTCCACCATCGGCGGCTGGCACGAGCAGGCACCGACCGAGTTCGATCCGGTAGCGCTCTATATTCAGGGCTACTGGTCGATCAGTCACGATGACATGGAGGCCGCACTCGGGGCCGCCGATCAGCTGCAGCAAGAGTTCCCCGACGACGCGCTGGCCGACGAGCTGGCGCGAGACGTGATGAGGCTCCAGGACCTGAAGGGTCGCGCGAGCAGCAGCAACGATGCGGAGCTGGTCGAGGAGCTCGCGGCAGCCCTGCGCAGCTTCAAGGATGGCCGGGGAGCACTGGAAGCCGCCAAGCGCGCTGTCGATCTCTCCGCCACGGCACCGCCGCGCGATCAGGCGCGACGCCTCGCACTCCTGGCCGCGTGCCACGAGCTGGTCGGTGACATCAGCGGAGCCGTCGAGACCAACCAGCGCGGACTCGGGCTCGACCTCTCGGACGAAGACAAGGCGATCTTCGAGGCGGAGATCTCACGACTGCAAGCCTTACTGGCTCAGTAGTCCAGGGCCGCGCGGCGGGCTCACCCGCCGGTTGGAAAAAAAAGAAGCGCGACCCGCCCAGCGGACTCGCGCTTCTTGCATGGAGGAGTGGTCGCTCCGTCTACTCGGCGCTGTCGAGCGGCTCGAGTGTCACCAGCTTCTGCCCCGCACTCACGGCTTCACCCTTGGCCACGTGCACGGCCGTGACGCGCGACGCAGATTGCGCGTCGATCTCATTCTGCATCTTCATCGCCTCGAGGATCAGGAGCGGGCCGCGCTCGGCGACCTCGTCCCCCACTTCGACGAGCAGCTCCAGCACGACTCCCGGCATGACGCTCTTCACGACGCCCCCACCCGAGCTCGCACCTTCCGCGGCGTGAGCCGCGCGCTCGCGCTCGTCCTCGAGCTCGATCTCATAGGAGTAGCCAGCCATCACGACGTGACAGGTATTGGCGTCGCCTTCGATCGAGACGGCGTGAGCCATCCCGTCCACATTCATCGCGACCTGCCCGAGGCTGTCGACCTCCTCGTAGCTGACGTCGAGCGTCTGGCCATCGACCACGACGTTCAAGTCATCCGAGTGTTCGTCGATCACGACTTCGTGCTCGCGACCGTTCACCGTAACGAAGTACTTCAAGCTCCTTCTCCTTCGAAGATCGGTGCCGACGAAAAGTCAGAGACCGCGTTGCGACTGCGCTTCAGCCAGCCCTCTCGTGTCCCGGCAGACCCTCCGAGTGCGCTTCGCTTCGCCAGCTGGCGCCTGTGGATCGCCGCCGCGACGGCCGCCAGGCGCTCCTCTTCTTCGGAAGTCACTCCGAAGTCCATCGTCGAGAGAATGCTCGTGTCGAAGTCGCCACTCAGGAAGCGCTCGTCGTTCAGCACCGCGAGCGCAGCAGGGGCGCCCGTGCGAACCCCGCCGACGTGCAGCTCCTGGAGCGCGCGGATCATTCGCGCGACGGCCATGTCGCGAGTCGGCGCCCAGACCACGAGCTTGGCGAGCATCGGGTCGTAGTTCAGGCCGACCTCCATGCCCCGGAACATGCCCGAGTCGACACGGACCCAGGGACCGCCGGGCAGGCGGAGGTTGCCGATTTTGCCGGTCGAGGGCAGGAAGCCCGTCGCCGGATCCTCGGCGTTGATGCGAACCTCGATCGACCAGCCGTTGCGCGGGATATCCGCTTGGCTGTAGCCGAGCGGCTCGCCCGACGCGATTCGCAGCTGCTCGCGGACCAGGTCGATGCCGGTGACCATCTCTGTAACCGGGTGCTCGACCTGGAGGCGCGTGTTCATCTCCAGGAAGAAGAACTCCCCGTTCGAGTAGAGGAACTCGACCGTTCCTGCTCCGACGTAGCCCACCGCGCGCCCGGCGCGCAGCGCGACCTCGCCCATCTCCGCGCGCAGTGCTTCGTCCACGACGATCGAGGGACACTCCTCCAGGAGCTTCTGGTGCCGTCGCTGCACCGAGCACTCGCGCTCGTACAGGTGGACTCCATTCCCGTCGCCGTCGAACAAGACCTGGATCTCGATGTGACGAGGCCGATCGAGGTAGCGCTCGAGGTAGAGCCGCCCATCCCCGAAGGCCGTGACCGCTTCGCCGGAGGCCGCGCGGAACGCGCCCTCCATGTCCTCGGGCTTCTGGACGATGCGGATACCCTTGCCGCCTCCGCCTGCCGAAGCCTTGATCGCAATCGGGTAGCCGATGTCTTCCGCCGCCCGGATCGCCGAATCGAAATCGGCGACGGGGTCGGTCAACCCCGGAACGACGGGCACTTCGGCCGCGCTCATGATCCGGCGGCTCTCGATCTTGTCCCCCATCGCGATGATCGACTCGGCCGGCGGGCCGATCCAAGCCAGCCCCGCCTCTTCAACTCGCCTCGCAAACTCGGCGTTCTCCGCCAAGAAGCCGTAGCCCGGGTGGATCGCCTCCGCTCCCGTGTCCTTGGCGGCCTGCAGGATCTTGTCGATCGAGAGGTAGGACTCGGAGGGGAGCTGCCCGCCGAGAGGCACGGCGATGTCCGCGATGCGCGTGTGCAGAGCGTTGCTGTCGAATTCGGAGTAGACAGCGACGGACTGCATGCCCATCTCGCGAGCCGACCGAATGATCCGCAGGGCGATCTCCCCGCGATTGGCAATCAGGATGCGCTTGAACATCAGAGCGGAATGTTTCCGTGTTTGCGAGTCGGACGAGTCTCGTGCTTGGTGGCAAGCAGGTCGAGCGCGCGAATCAGAGTGGGCCGGGTCGTACTAGCCTCGATCACGTCATCGATGTAGCCGCGCGCTGCCGCCTTGTAGGGATTGTTGAAGGTGGCCTCGTACTCGGCCGTCTTCTCGGCCTCCACCTTCGCCGAGTCCTTCGCGTTCTTGATCTCGTTTCGGTGAATGATCTTGGCCGCACCGGCGGCACCCATCACGGCGATCATCGCACCCGGCCAAGCCACGTTCAGGTCCGCGCGAATGTGCTTGCTGCCCATCACGTCGTACGCACCGCCGTAGGCCTTGCGCGTAATCACGGTCAGCTTCGGGACGGTCGCTTCGCAGTAGGCGTACAGGAGCTTGGCGCCGTGCAGGATGATGCCGCCGTACTCCTGGTCCGTGCCGGGCAGGAAGCCGGGCACATCCTCGAAGGTCACGATCGGGATGTTGAAGGAGTCGCAGAAGCGAATGAAGCGCGCTCCCTTGATCGAGGCCGAGATGTCCAGGCAGCCGGCGAGCACGGCGGGCTGGTTCGCCACCAGGCCGACGACGCGGCCATCCAGTCGCGCGAACCCGACGATCATGTTCATCGCGTAGGCCGCATGCACCTCGAAGAACGAGTCCACGTCGACGACGCGGCAAATCACATCGTGCATGTCGTAGGGCTTGGACGGATCCGTCGGCACGAGCGTGTCGAGCTCAGCGTCGCAGCGATCCGCCGGATCCTCGCAGGCGATGCGAGGCGAGCCTTCGGCGTTGTTCAGCGGGAGGTAGGACAGGAGCTCTCGCGTGTGGGCGAGAGCGGTGCGGTCGTCGGTCGACGTGAAGTGCGCGACGCCTGACTTGCTGGCGTGGACGCTCGAGCCGCCCAGCTCTTCCGAGGTCACGACTTCGTGGGTCACGGACTTGAGCACGTCCGGCCCGGTGATGTGCATGTAGGACGAGCCATCCACCATCGACACGAAGTCGGTGATGGCCGGGCTGTAGACGGCGCCGCCCGCGCACGGGCCCATGATGACGGAGATCTGGGGGATGACGCCGGAGGCCTGGGTATTGCGCCAGAAGATCTCGGCATAGCCGCCGAGGCTCTCGACGCCTTCCTGGATGCGCGCTCCACCCGAGTCGCACAGTCCGATGACCGGCGCGCCGACCTTCAGCGCCTGGTCCATGATCTTGCAGATCTTGTTCGCGTGCGCTTCGGAGAGGGACCCGCCGAAGACGGTGAAGTCCTGGCTGAACAGGTAGATCGGGCGACCGTTCACGCGCGCGTGTCCGGTGATGACGCCGTCGCCCAAGATCTTCTGATCCTGCATGCCGAAGTCGGTGCAGCCGTGCGTTACGAACCGATCGATCTCGACGAAAGAGCCTTCGTCGACGAGGAGGTCTACACGCTCGCGTGCCGTGAGCTTGCCCTTCGCGTGCTGAGCCTCAACACGCTTCTCGCCGCCGCCGATCAAGGAGGCCTCGCGCATTTTTTGCAGCGCGGCTATCGGAGAGTTTGTCGTCATGGGGATTACCGAATCAGAGGGAGGGAGCCCGCCCTCATCGAGAGAGAGGTCTAGGGATTGGGATCTTCGACAAGCTCGGACAGGACGCCGCCCGTTGCTTTGGGATGGATGAATGCGATGCGACAGTTGTGTGCTCCGGCCCGCGGCGCTTCGTCGATCAACTGAACGCCGGCCGCTTTGAGTTTGGCGAGTGCGACCTCGAGGTCATCGACGCGCCAGGCCAGGTGGTGCAGGCCGCCGCCGCGCTTGGCGATAAAGCCGGAGACGGGTGAGTCGGGAGAGCTCGGTTCGACGAGCTCGACGCGCTGGGTGCCGGCGAAGCAGACCAGCACGTTGACCTTCTGGTCGGCGACGTGCTCCGGCTCCCCGGCCGTCAAGCCGAGCAGGTCCACGTACAGCCCGCGCGCTGCGTCGATGCTGGGGACGACGATCGCGACATGGTGCAGGTCGCGGACGATTCCAGAGAGAGCGTTGGGCGGCTGGTTCACAGGACTTCCGGGGCTCGGTACTTGCCGAAGATTTCCTCGAGAGTGCCGCAGATCTCGCCCACGGTTGCATAGGCATCGACGGCCTCGAGGACCGGCTCCATCAGGTTGCCTTCGCCTCGCGCAGTCTCGCCGAGCACCCGGAGGGCCGCTGCAACGCGCTCGCCATCGCGCTCCTGGCGCACGTCGTAGAGGTCGGCCATGACCTCGTCCCGAGCCGTAGCATCGGGCTTGAAGATCGTCGGCGTCGGCTCCTCGACTTCGAACTTGTTCACGCCGACGATCACGCGCTCGCCACTCTCGACGGCCCGCTGCCACTCCATCGCGCTCTTGTGAATCTCGCGCTGCATGAAGCCGGACTCGATCGCCTGGATCGAGCCGCCGAGCGCATCGACCTCCCCCATCAACTCCAGTGCAGCGGCCTCCAGCTGATCGGTCAGCGACTCGACGAACGGGCTGCCTCCGAGCGGATCGATGACGTTGGCCACGCCGCTCTCGTAGCCGAGGATCTGCTGTGTTCGCAGCGCGACGCGCACGGCGTCCTCCGACGGCAGCGAGAGCGCCTCGTCGCGACTGTTCGTGTGGAGTGACTGCGTCCCGCCCAGGACTGCAGCGAGAGCTTGCACCGTGACGCGCACGGTGTTGTTGTCCGGCTGCTGGCTCGTCAGCATCGAGCCCGCAGTCTGCGTGTGGAAGCGCAAGGCCCAGCTGCGCGGATCCTTCGCGCCGAACTCTTCGCGCATGATTCGCGCCCACATCCGCCGAGCGGCGCGGAACTTCGCGACCTCTTCGAACAGCTCGTTGTGAGCGTTGAAGAAGAAGGAGAGCCGCGGGGCGAAGTCATCGACCTCGAGCCCCGACTCGATGGCCGCCCGGACGTAGGTTCGGCCGTTGGACAGCGTGAAGGCGAGCTCCTGGATCGCCGTCGAACCGGCCTCACGGATGTGGTAGCCGGAGATCGAGATCGTGTTCCACTGCGGCACCTCACGGGCACAGTAGGACAAGAGGTCGGTCGTCAGGCGCAGCGACGGCCGTGCGGGAAAGCGGAAGTTTCCTCGCGCGGCATACTCCTTGAGGATGTCGTTCTGGACCGTGCCGCGCAGCTTGTCCGCCGACACGCCCTGCCTGCGCGCCAGGACGATCACCATCGCCAAGAGGATCGGAGCCGTCGCATTGATCGTCATCGAGGTCGAGACCTCGCCGAGCGGAATGTCCGCGAAGAGGCGCTCGATGTCGCGCAGACTGTTGACCGGTACGCCGACCTTGCCGACCTCGAACTCGGCCAGCTCGTGGTCCGACTCGTAGCCGATCTGAGTCGGCAGATCGAAGGCGACAGAGAGCCCGGTCTGGCCGCTCTCCAGCAGCATCTTGAAGCGCTGGTTGGACTGGCGAGCGCTCGAGAATCCGGCGTACTGACGCATCGTCCATAGGCGACCGCGGTACATCGTCGGCCGAATTCCTCGCGTGAACGGAAACTCGCCCGGGAACCCGCCGTCGGGAGCTACGCCATACAGCGGATCGAGCTCCAAGCCCGAAGCCGAACGAAAGCTCTCCGAGCGTTCCGGATACTTCGCTGTTGCCCTCTGCCAAATACGCTCACGCCAGGCCGATAGCTCGTCGTTTTCCGTAGTCTCGGCCACCGATTGTGTCTTCTCGCTCTCGTCGTTCACGTGGGGCGCAGCGCCTGCGGCAGGAGGTGAGGCTTTTGGCGCGAGAAAGTCGCGCGGGACTGAATGTAAGTCTCGGAAATGGAAATGCTGGCCCTCGAAGCGATGCGAGCAAGCGGAAACCCATCTGCCGAACGAGCCGAAATTCTATCCGTTGTAAGTGGAAGGTTGAGGGGCAGAATGCGGGAATCGAATAGGCGTAGGCCCGCGCTTGCCCAACCGCGGTCCCCTTCCGCAATCCCATCCCAATCTCATGAGTAAGCTCCTGATTCTCATCGTCGGCCTTGGTCTAACGGCCGGTCTCCTGATCGCGGTCTTCTTCTACGGCACCGCCCGCTCTGTAGATGAAGGATCGGAGTTGGCCATCGAGGCTCCGGTCGCCGAGCTGGAAGAAGAAGCCCCGCCGGTAGAAGCCGAGCTCTCCGAGCCGGAGCAGCCCGAGCCCACCGCGCCCGAGGACGCCCGCGAGGAAGTCCCCGCCGAGCCCGTCGCCGAGCGAGCCGAGGAGCACGAGTCACGCCCGCCCCTCGCCACCTGGGATGAAGCGGAGAGCCAGTGGCTCGACATTCACGTACAGCTACCGGCCGAGGCGCCGCCCGACTCGACCCTGGTCGTGCTCGCCTTGAAGGGCCCGCTCAGCTATCGGGACATCTACGGCCGCCGGGGAATCGTCCCCGAGCGCGCGAGGCTCGAGAGCGACTCGAGCTACAAGGGGCTCCTCGCGGTTGCTAACGTCGACGCCGCGGGCACGGCGCGCATCGCCTTCCCGCCGGACGTCGAGACGCCTCACGTCGCCGTCAGCGGACGCTACCTCTTCTCCCCGGGTGCTCAACCGGTCGACCTCGCTTCGGGCTCCATCGAGCTTCAGCCGGAGCTGGGCGCCTACGTCACCGGTCGTTTGCTCGCGCCCGCCGGAGTGGAAGGCGAGTGGAAGACCGCCGAGGTTCGCATCTCTCGAGACCTCGCCTCCGCAACCAATCTCGGCACGACCTCGGGTCCGATCATTGGGATGCAAGTGGATTGCGAAGTCGGCAGCACGTTCGAGTTCCCCGCCGTTCCGCTCACGTCGAGCTTCACGATCGGTTCCGACTCCGATGAGTTCGCCTTCTACTACAAGGAGGGCTACAGCCCTGAAGCGGGCGAGCACCTCGACATCGACATCCAGCTTAGCGCTGGAGCTCGCGTCCTCGGTCGAGTCATCGACGAAGACGGACAGCCTGTCGTCGGCGCGGAAGTCGATGCACGCACGGGCGCGTACTTCGGCAGCTTCGTGTTCGAAGCGCGCGAGACGGAGACCGACGAGGAAGGCAACTTCGATCTGCCCGCTGTTCGAGCCGGCGATATCCGGCTCATGGTCGAGCACGATGACTTTCGCGACTACCAGGCGGAAGACGAGCTCGTCCTGAAGGAAGGCGAGGAGCTGACCTACCCGGACATCCAGCTGATCAGGGGTGCTCAAGTCGCGGGAATCGTGATGTACCCTGATGGCTCGCCGGCGCACGGAACCCAGCTCAAGATCGAGGTCGACTTCTCGACCAATACCGCCGGCGTGCCGATGAACCCGCTCAACTTCAGCGGGGTCAACCAGACGGTCATCGCGGACGCCAAGGGCGAGTTTTCGATCGGCGGCCTGAGCGATGGTCCCTACCGCCTCGTCGCGAGTCGCGTGCAGAGCGGAGAGTCCAAGCAGATCAAGGGAACCTGGCGTGGTGAGATCAATGGACTCGCGCCGGTGGAGGACGTCGAGGCGAGCACTCAGTTGCTCCTCGTCCTCGAAGCGCCGGTCGGTATCTCGGGTCTCGTGACCGACCTCGGTGGTGCGCCCGTCCCGAAGTTCACCGTCACGGCCAACCTTCAGGCCAAGCAGTGGTATCTCCCTCCGACCTCCACTCGGACCGAGGTCTACGAGAGTGAGGACGGCACCTTCGTCCTCGATGACCTCCAACCCGGAGTCTGGAGCTTCATCGGAAAGGCCGAAGGATTCGCGGTAGCCGAAGGCGTCGAGTTCACACTTCCGACGGAGGAGCTGGTGGAGCTCAAGCTCTCCAGACCGGCGAGCCTCAGCGGCCGCGTGGTCGATCCCGACGGCAAGCCCGTCGCCGGCGCAGTGGTCGAGCCCGAGCTCGACATGCAACAGATGGTGCACCGCCAGCAGGGCATCCTCGACGGCATAATCACTTCCACGACCGATGCCGCGGGCACTTTCCGTATGGAAGGACTCCTGCCCGGCGCAGGGACGGTCGTCGCAGCGAAAGACGGCTTCGCGCGCAGTGAGGGCTTCGGCTTCGACGTCGACGAGGGCGAAGCGCTCGAGGGCATCGAGCTCGTGCTGCGAGTCGGCGGAACGATCACGGGCGAGCTGCTCGACGACGATGGCAATCCGAAGGTCGGCGCCGACATCTTCATCCAGAAGCCGGCGGGTATGCAGAGGCGCACGACGCGGACCGACAAGGACGGTCGCTTCGAGGAGACGCACCTGGAGCCGACCACCTGGCAGGTCATGGCTCTCAACCTCACCTCGGAGAGCGGAGAGTTCGATCAGGCCGAGATGCTCTCGACGATGAAGATCGCCATGGTCGAGCTGAAGGACGGCGCCACCGAGCACGTGATCCTCGGCGCTCCTCCTGAGAATCCCGTCATCGTCAAGGGCAAGGTTACCGCGAACGGCGAGCCCGTTGCCGGAGCTCTGATCAGCTTCATCCCCTCCAACGGCGGCGGCTTCGACAAGATGAAGCTGAACTCCGCGGACGAGGACGGCCAGTACGAGGTGACCCTCGTCGAGCCCGGCGACTATCTGGCGACCGTCCAGCGCATGGGCCTCCTCGGTCAGCAGAACAACCTGGAGTTCCGCAAGCGGATCCCCGAGCAGGAGACCTACGAGCTGAACTTCGAGCTCCCTGTCGGACGTATCTCGGGCACGGTCTACGGGCCGGACGGAGATCCGAAGCCGAGCGCGAGAGTCACCCTGAACCTCGATGGTGGCGCCGAGTTCGGAACCATGTTCGGCGGCAAGTACACCGAGAGCTTGACCGACGACAACGGTGACTTCGAGCTAAACTACCTGCGACCCGGAGGCTACCTCGTCGCGGCTGGCGGGAATGTGCTCGGCGGAATGTTCGGCGAGGACTCCACTGTTGGCGGACGCATGGTCCAACGCGTTCAGATCAGCGAGGGCGAGTGGCTGCGCAACGTGGAGTTCCACCTCGAGAAGCCCGGAACGATCATGGGCACTGTGGTCGACCACTCGGGCAAGCCGGTCTCCGACGCCGTGCTCTTCGCTCGTAACGAAGCGGGCAATCTCCTGGAGACCTTCTCGTTCCTCACCAGCGATGCAGGTGGGCGCTTCGAGTACACGGGGCTCGCTCCCGGCAACTACACGATCGCGGCGCGCATGGGCAGCGGAGCATCCTCGGAGAACGAGATCATTCGCGTTCGCTCGGAGGAGGTCACCGAGGCCAAGCTCACTCTGGACCCCGGGACCATCCTCAAGGTGACCCTGCAGGACAAGAGCGGCAAGCTGGTCGCGGCGGTCATCAGCATCACCGATGCGGAGGGGCGCGAGATGAACGGCATGCTCGCCATCAAGGACATCATGGAGAAGTACACCAGTGGTGTCGGGAGCCTCGAGCAGAACGTCGGGCCGCTGCCTCCCGGGATCTACACGGTTCGGGCGAGTACGGAAGACGGCCGAAGTACGCGCAAGTCCGTCACTCTCTCGGGGCAAGAGAGTCGCAAGCTGCGACTCCGCCTGAAGTAGCCTCTTCCCGCAGGTCCTGAACTCGAACGAGCGGCGCCCTAGCCCACATTATTCATGACCACGCGGACTAAACACCACGAACGGCCGGCTACGCCAGCCTTTCGGCCCCTACCGGCGTTTTGCGAACACTGGCTTCCTCGACGAGCTTACAAGCTCGACTGTGG